>Ga0182021_10000274_pt1 | contig 52430 bp, 51 predicted proteins | sample 612E3MmetaG_FD_120493 | JGI IMG/M metagenome (GOLD analysis project Ga0182021, IMG submission 120493) | Permafrost microbial communities from Stordalen Mire, Sweden - 612E3M metaG (Illumina Assembly) | ecosystem: Environmental > Terrestrial > Soil > Wetlands > Permafrost | place: Sweden... | reverse complement strand
TTATTTGGATTTGTTCAGGTTTTTATATCGGTAGATCTTTCCGTTATAATGTTTTGAATAATTGATACAATACGCCGATAATTTATTTAAATTGGATTAATTTGGATTTGTTTAAGACTTTATAACGGTAAATCTTTCCGTTAAAATGTTTTGAATTTTAGACTTATACGCCGATTATTTATCAGATTTGTAGAATTCCTTAGTGACAGATTCGGATAAAAAGTGGGAGAATAATTTTAGAGATATTGTATAAGATCAATTTACTCTTGGGTTGTTTGATCCGCTTCTGAACTTTCGTGCTTTCAGACATTCTTCTAACTATCTTTAATTATGGAGAATACGGTTTCAACCAGGTTTATTCAATGATACAAAGTCATCTAAGATCGTAAGAGATGCCGGCGCTAGTAATCAGAGATCAGTTTTCGCTTTCGGTGGGGAACCTGGAGGAGAGAATTCGAGTTCAGATTATCCCGGATCAATCGGTGAATCTTTTGGAATAGATGTAATCATCTTATATTCGATGAGAAAATTTTCCTATACATAATTCCAGTATTCCCAGGACTAAAAATCCGTATGTCCAACAAGGTATTTTTCCACCAATTCGTAAGATTGCAATAAAGAAATTAAAGATGTATTAAAACTCAGGAAAAAAGTAAGAATAGTGTATAGCATCATAGGGTTTATTCATCAAATAAAAGATTTTTTTTCGAGGTTATTATGGCATTTAACCAAGAAAATTGGAAGATTTGGAGAGAAAATTCTGCATGATCCGAAAAAATTAGAAATATGGGGAGCATTTAAATTAAAAGATATGTGGTATTGTCCTTACAGCCGTAACGGCGGGAGTAAAAAGATTGGAGATAACACCATCAATTTTACACATATTGATACTATTGATCTATCTTTCCTCATTGTCAGAAAGCGGGAAAAACTGCTGATAAATCTGCCGTCGTTCGTCGATATCAGTATGCAGATAAATTTCGGTAGTTTTAATGGATGTATGTCCAAGATTTTCCTGTACTACTTTGAGGTTTTTTGATCGTTTGTAGAGTTCACTTGCATAACTATGGCGGATTTTATGAGGAGTAATGCCAGAAGGTGCGTAATTTTTAAAAATATGCTGTATAGCTCTTGATGAGATATTTTTCCCCTGCTGGCCCATAAAAACAGGTCCAATGATCCTGTTAGAGATGAATTTCAAGAGTTCTGCAAGAGTATCATCATCAACAAAAACGGTTCGGATTTTATCTCCTTTTCCCCGGATTCTGATAGTATGTTCATCAAAATCAATATCCTCAATATTCATATTACAGAGCTCGGACACACGGACGCCGGTTGCATAGATAGTTCTGACAATGAGTTTGTCGCGAAGATCATCAATCGAATCCATCAAACGGAGAACCTGGTTATGTTTGAGATATTTAACTTCCTGTTGTTTTATCCGCGGCCTATCAATTCCTGTCAATGGATTTGCGGTAACTGCACCCTGAGTGTACAGAAACCGATAAAATGAACTGAGAGTGGAGATGATTCGGTGAAAAGTCTTGGGTTTATAGGTTCGTGTAGAGGAAACGAATGTCAGGAAATCAGTAATGATTATAGGGGTAACCTCAACATTAGTGTCAAGTCTTGCGTTGTCAAAGTCCTTCCAGTATATTACAAGTCTGGTCACATCCGTATGACGTCGCAACCAGACATAATAAGCGAAATGCTTTATGACCTGCTCATAGCTGTTGAGAGTGCGGGGGGAGTAATTACGCATCCGCAGGTAGTTACGGTAGCTTTTAATCCACTCCGAAAAATACCCGCTTTCCATGCTCTAATCTATCTTATCTCGTCTAAATAAAGGTTTGCGCAGAATACCTATTCTCCGCAAGTCGGAAATTTAATTTCCGACCAGCATCCAAGTCAGTTCTGAGCCAGTATCTCACAGGTTTGAGTACGGCATGAAAGCTCAAGAACTCCAACAGGGGATCGGGTTTGGAGAGGAAAATGGTTTCGAAGACCGGGCATTGTGCGTTCTTTAGTGACAACTCTGTTTAGAAAGCAATAACAGGGGTGTTAATATTATTCTTTTTTTCCTCTGGACGCTATCTTCTGGAAAAAACTTACTCCTCAAAACCAGCCTTCTTTTAGATCCGGGCATGCTTTCGTCCATCAGAACCGAGAAATGCCAACAGAAGCCCGCTATTTAGGTCTATCGTCTTAATTCGGTGATGCCAAGATCATTACCTATCAAGAAGAAATAGTTGAAATCTTTTGAACTCATACATCCACCTTGCACATTTCATAGGGTTACAATTCCCCTCACATTCTGTTTGAAAAAAAATATCTAACGTTTTAATATCGATATCACCAATTTTCCAAAAAAGAAATCGGGATACTAATTATACGGTGAACTATTACCACCAAACATTCCTGCTGCAAATCTCGAATGCCGTAAAAAGTTGCACACATTCTGAAATTGTATATTGAAATCAATCAATTCGGGGAAAATTGACAGATAAAACATCTCCCGAGGACAAACCTCAATTAATGAGTTTCCTTTCGCTTGATGGATGCTATTTTTCTCGATTATTATTGTTATGGAGAATTGAGGATTATTGGGAAGAAAAACGCCAAGGTGAGTCCCAAATTTTTCATCTCTATGCTGTCCTCGAGGATTCAGGTACGATAGGATCCGCTTTTTCTCGGAATTCCAATACATCCGAAAAGTTGCGATCACTCCCCATTGAATAATGAAACACAAAAAGTTAGGGCTCGAAACTTTATGCCATCGATAGAAACAGCTACTGCAGAACTGGTGTTGGTCACATCTGAAACAGGGGAATATTATTGTAATAAAATTACATTTCCCTATCGCAATATACGACACCTACTTTGAAATCGAGATCCGCTTTACAATTGAGCCAAGATCGATTCCTTAAATGAATATTCTTTTTTCCTTTGCAAAAAAAATCGACAATCCCGAAGAGCATCTCATCCTGTGGAGTTGCTTTAGGAATTTGATTCAATCGATATAAACCACATGTTGCTATACCAAATATATCTTTGAAGTAAGGTTGTCAGGGCGATGATTTTCAAGGCTACCCTGAGCCAGTCTGCCATTTATGTTAATTACCTCCGTGTAACTGTTCGCACACCCATGAGGATGTGAAATATCCGTCCGCACCCCAGCCCTTCAAATACTCGTGGCATTCCTTTTCAATCCACCTTGAATCAGTCCGGCTCAACCAATACAAGACTCCTAGAGATATCGTCGCATCTTTAGAACGCTCGATTAAGTAACATCAACAAAGGAGCGGGTTGTCCGTATCTGACAGATCAAGTATATTCGCTTGCATTTGCCAATTCCCAGATGCATCAAGTGATCCTCATCTGAAGAGATATGCAAGGACAATTTCTTTGAACGTTAATGCATCAGTAAGCCATGAATCCCCGGGATGTCGTAATTATTGGGAACCTTTTCCAAGTCCCATATTCATTATTCTGGGGCGAAATTCTTGTCTCGGCCATAGAGCCAATAATCCACGTGCCTGTGGATTTTATCAGGTCCCGTATATCGTTCTCATGAATCCACTTCGAACTAGCCCTGCCAGCATTAGACACAAGATATACAACTACATAGTCAACCCCTCTGGAGCAAACTGATAATGTATTATCCAAAATGACGGCTGAAAACCATTTTAACCGCGGATCTTCTTCCTCGACCCAGGCAGCGGTTTTGATCGTGAGGTCCTGCGCTGCCAGGGTATCACGGTGGGAAAATAGAGAACTCTGATAAAATTCCGGAACTCGTGCCTGATACCGACTGAATATTGCAGAAAATTGACGCCTTGAGAGATTTCAATCGGAAAATCGTCAGCCCAAGTTTGAGTTTGAGAGAGTTTCGGGTTCTGAACCATTCGGCTCTATTCGATCGGAACCGGGGAGTATGATCGCCCCCGGCCAAGAGCAGGAGGCGAAAACACTTTCCCAACCTGGCATCCTCCCAAACCAAAATCATACGCTCAAATTTCAGGAGAGCAAAGGCGAAACAGTTTCTCGAAATTGTAGAAACAGTCCGGGGAGACTCTTAATCCTGTTCTAACCGAAATCCAAAGAGAGAGATTAAACTGAGTATCTTTTTTCTATTGATCATTTCTTTAAAAAAATAACACTCACTGTGTTTTTAGAATTTCAACATCCTGAAAAAACATATGATTTAATTAATAGCAACTTTAAATAAACCGTATAATGCTATATCTGAAATTCTTTTATTGGTCAATCAGTTTATGGAATTATATTTCAGTTCCTGGAATACCAACCATTTAGGGTGCAAAACAATGGATGATCAAAAAATCCAACAGGAGATTAATAAATATAAAAAATTCAAAAAAGTCGAAGGAGCTACATATAGAAAAGTCAACCTGTTTTTACGCAAGCGAACCTATATCACAGCTCGGGAATGGGCTCTTGCACGGTTATGTACTGACTTCCGCACATCCGGGGGGGCAGAAATGACATTTATTGGAAATCATCTTCCGGAACTTGTGCCATTTATGAAAGATACGTATTCACCCCAAGCGGTTAACCAGGCACGCAATGCATTTAAAAAGAAAGTAAGAAAATCAAGTGCCACTTTTTTTTATGGGGCGATGTGTGGGTTTTTTACTACCGATGAACTCGATGATTTGCTCTTTGAAGCAAGTGAGGTAGCTCGGTTTCTTCTTGAAGTCGAAGGAACAACCCTTGACATTGACGAAGAGATTGACATCGAAGATCGGATCACCAAAGTTATGAGAAGCGTGGGAGAAGCTGCAAAGACCATTCTCAAATCCCGGGCAGAGGATGCCGGAGAGGTACAGTGTCAAATCCCGGAAACGATACTCCAACAATCAATGGCAGAAAATACTCTTATTGATACCAGCTCGAAATCTGGTTATAAAAAAGAAACTGTTAAAACAACTGAAGATGTGCTCTCAACCCAGGAATAAATATCGAAAACTTATCACTGGAAAAATTCTTTTATAAGGTGAAGAAAGAATGTTCTGAAACAAAAGATCACTACGAGCAATGCAAAATAAAATTATTGTGAGTATTGGTGTCAGAAAAGGAAAAGATTAAAAACTTCAACCGAAAAGTCCATCGGGACGCTGGAAAAGACAGAATTTAATACCATACTTACCGTTTACTAACCATTGGTCCATGAGGTAAACTCTATGAAAATAATCCAGATTATTGGAAACTCGAATTCGGGAAAGACAACATTTATCCAGAATCTGATTCCCGAACTCAAAAAAAAGGGTAGTGTCGCTGTGATAAAACATCTCGGTGATCATATTTACACGATAGAGGAGGGGAAAGACACAACTATTTTCTTTAATTCGGGCGCAGATATCTCAGTAGGAATAGATTCAGATAAAACAGTAATTATGATTCACCAAAATACTCTCGATAATGCGCTGGGGAACCTTTTCGATCTGGGTATGGATTTTGTTATAATCGAGGGGTTTAAAAAACAGTCTTTTCCCAAAATCGTTATCGGAGATTTTCCTTCTGAAAGCTGCATCCTTTCCAATCCTCTGATAGAAGACGTCATTCAATCACTTAATCTTTTTAAAAATTTCCTCAAATAAGAAAAATGGAGAAAGAATACATGTCAAATTCAAAATATCAGAAACGTTTGTTTGGTACTAATGGGGTCAGGGGCGTTTGCGGCAAGGATTTGACGCCGGAATTAGTACTTGTTATTGGGGAGGCATTAGGAACGCTTCGGAAAGGCTGCATAGCGGTTGGAAGAGATACACGGACATCCGGCGAAACATTAGTAATGGCAATCAAAGCAGGTCTCCTGTCAACAGGCTGTGATGTTGTCGACTGTGGGGTCCTCCCCACCCCTGCACTTCAGTACCTTGTTTCAGCCCATTTTGAGGGAGGAGCAATGATAACCGCATCGCATAACCCCCCGGAATATAATGGCGTAAAAATCATCGACTCCGACGGTACTGAAATGGGGGATGAAGATACACTGAAACTCGAACAACAGATATTTGAACCCACTTTTTCACTTAAACCTTGGACGCAAATCGGCCATGAGATTCATTCCCCGGGCCTCATAAGGACATATATTGATGGAATAGTACATCACTTTCCTGAAAAAGTCGGATCACAAATGACGGTTATTGTTGATCCGGGATATGGTCCCGCCTGTTTGACCACCCCCGGGATTCTTACCGACATGGGATGCAAGGTTATAACTCTCAACGGTATAACAGACGGAACATTTCCTGGAAGGATGCCAGAGCCTTCTCCGGAAGGTCTCAAAGATCTTGCCAAACTTGTAATCAGCAGCGGAGCTAATTTCGGTATTGCCCACGATGGGGACGCGGACCGGGCAGTATTTATTGATAATTGTGGACAATTTATTGAAGAAAATCAAGAATTTGCCTTGTTTGCCCGATATGTTTGCCAACAGAAGAAAGGCGCAGTTGTTACACCGGTGAGTACATCGAAAACCGTAGAGATAGTCGTAAAAAATGAGGGGTCCACTGTAACCTATACGCCCGTAGGAAGCATTTATGTTGCACGAACAATGCGTTTACTTATGGACGAGGGTGAAGAGGTGGTATTTGGAGGTGAAGGAAACGGGGGCCTTATCTTCCCCGGGCATCAGTTCTGCCGAGACGGCGGTATGACAGCGGCGATGATGGTTTTTATTCTGGCATCTACAGGCCAGACTCTCTCGCAACTTATTGAAAGTATTCCAAAACGCTCAATCATTAAGGATAAAATCAAAACCTCACTTGGTCCGCAAGTCCTTGAATCATTAAAAGTCAAATATTCAAATGATAAACTCGATCTAACTGATGGTATAAAAATAATAAGGGACACCTCATGGGCACTTGTCCGTGCTTCTGGAACGGAACCTATGATCCGAATTATCGTAGATTCCGATACTCATGAATGCGGGAAGATTTTTCACCAGGAACTGATGAATCATATCTCAAAAATTACTGAAAATACCCGGTAATGATCCATTTTTATTAATGAAATGATTTGCAAATTATTATTAAAAATGAAATGTTTCCCTGAAAAATTTTGAAATATTAATGAATTTCGCCGATTGTTCAAAAAATAATTAAAAATCAGGCAGTTAATGTGAAAAAAATCGAGCATTTACTTTTATTACGACAAAAAAAAATAAATTAAAGCGTAAATAAAATCCAAAAATTTAATAACTAATTGAGTTAAATTGACTTTACTAACTTAAAGTTTATACATGTGATACAAGAATGATCAATCGACCGGAAATAATTACAAAAATTCAACAGGCTTTATTAACAGAGGATTTGAAGATTTTAGAGAGCAGCATAGCCGAAATTCATCAGGAAAAAGGAAAAAAAACGCAAAAAACCCTCATACATGAAATTAACGGACTAATTACTTCAGCTGCATTCAAAAAGAATAAACCTGAACTTTTATACACTTTAACAGATCTCCCGGTTAATGATATAGACAATCTGTTCTCCCAGATAATTCAGCAATTTATTATTACAAAAGACGATCGGTGGTTGAAATCTGTTCATGTATTATCGGATAAGTTAAGTAAAAAAAGTTGTCAGTCCCGCATTATCGCAATGATGGCCCAAGCTCTCATCAGCGCAGGAGTAACTGAAGCAAATGCTGAATTTATAGATGCCGGGATACTTCTGCTTGAACGGATAAGCTTCCAGAAATATCGTTCGGATATTATGATTGATATTATTCCTCTTCTTATCGAACAAGCAATTGCTACACATGATGAGAAACTTCTCACCAGATCACAAAATATCATTGAAGAGATCAGTGACATTTCAAAGCGTGCAGTCTTGCATGCAGAACTGGCTAAAGCATTAGCCACAGTCGCTATTCTTGAGAAAAATCGTGCTTTTTTTCTCGATAGTATAAATAATGCAACAAGAATACACCAGAAAATCAGAAGACAAGTGTGCATTTCGTCAATTATTGAAAAAGGAATGAAATCTGTTTTTGCAAAAGAAATGTTGGATATTCCGTCTTTTATTCAAAACTTTAACATTGTGTCTCAGGAAAAGCAACTCGAAATTGTAGATGCCCTGACTGAACAGATTTTGGAGCGGGAAAAAGATAAAACACATATTATTACTATACTTCATGATCTCTGTGAAAAATTACCTTTTGTCACCTCAACACTGATTATTGATCTCCTTAAAAAATCGGAACAATCGGGAGACCTATGGTACCTTTCTTCTGCGATTGAGCTCCATCAGGCATTTCTGAACAATGAATCATACCCCGTAAGAGATCTGGTCCGCGCCGGTATTTCTATTGCTAAACACTCTCACAATATGGGGGTCCTGGCTGTTTTAATTCCAATTATTGAGAAGAATACCAGTCACGCTATTCGGTCCCGGATATACCTTCAATTTTCCCAGATTATGCTTTCGTCAGGTGATTTTTCTTCGGCCCTCGAAATTTTTAAAAAAATTAATCATGAAACCGAAAATTCCCCACAATATGAAGATAATCTCACCTACCTTCTCAAAACCGGGATCTTAAAAGACAGCATTCACCGAATTAACGAGCTGCTTATCAACCGATTGAATGACGAAGTTGTCCAGAAATCAATTTACCGTGCAGTTATGGATTTGAGTACAGAAAACCCGTTTACTGACATAATAACCCATTCTCCTTCGATCATTTCGCTCATCTCTCTTCATAATCTGAGGGACGACATTCTTCTCGAAAGTATTACAATCCTCGTAAACCGGGGATTTCTTACGTCGAATGACCCTCGAATACTGATTCAGATGACAGAATCCATTTTAGATCATAATGTCCGGGAACAGGCAACCTCAAATATTTCAGTTCAGATCGCGAAAAATGGTGTGCAGATTAAAAACCGCGATTACCTTCAGAGAGCGGTTGGCCTTGCCTGTGATATTGACAGCCAGGACATCCGGTCCGCAACCCTGAATAGTATCATCGATGAAGCCTCAATTTTTGCTGCACAACAGGGGGATCTGGATCTGCTTTTAAGGATGCGAGCCTGGATTATTTCCCTTCTGGAAAACAGCCTTGCTGCAACTGCGATGGTCAATATTATTGATGGCGTGATCCAGTATGCAGTTGATAAGCATTCACCTGCAGCACTAGAAGAAGCGTATAAAATTGCTAAAGATATTGGAGATCCCATATTAAAAACCCAGCAATTGAGTCGAATCGCTGAGTGTTTTGTAAAAATCGGGTGCATTCTTTTAAAGGAACCAAAAGATATTGCTGATGCCGAATCTTTTTCATCTGAGATCTATCCATTTGAACGTGGATTATCAATAGTTAAAGAGAATGTCAAAAAGCCAAGGATATCTTTAAAAATTGCGGGAATGATCGATATACTTATTTCATATTCACGTCTCAGCAATAACCCAGATTATTCAATTCCTTTGGCAATGTATGCAATAGAAATTGAAAATCCCCTGGAAAGGGACGCAATGATGTCCCGAATTATTTCAAATCTTAATTTAAATATTGTTTATCCCGACTCAACTGATCCTTATGAGATTATGGCATTTCTTCTCCAGAGAAATGAGCACTCTAAATCAAATCCGCAAATGATTGTTTTAATTTTCCGGTTCCTGCAGCTCATTAATGATCCTTATACAGAACTGACGGGATTATGCAATCTTGCCGAGACATATATCAAATTGCGTGATTACGATCGGGCCCGGGAGATTTTAGATGATGTTTGTCAATCAATTCCAAAAATTTCCGAAGAATACAAGAAAATTCTCCTCCTTTCGGATCTTGCGGTATTATTTTGCAATATCGATCCAAAAAAAGCAAAAAGATGTCTCAATCAAGGAATTAAACAGTTAAACAGTGTTGATTCTGACAAAAAATCGATGGCAAGTAAAAGGATAGTACTGGCAATTGTCAGGATCAACGCCATGGATCCGGATAATGATTTGATCAGTACCGCGTTGCAGGTTTCATTAAAAATTACTGATCCTGTTGAATATGTTGATTCACTTGTTGCTGTTTTCAGGATGACAAAAAACGACGGGGAGACAGAGACGAAAATAATCAGATTTCTGTCTGAAGCAGTAGAGCGGATTTCTTCTCCTTACGAAAAAGCATCGGCGTTACTGGATATTATCCCTCTCGCGTTACAAAGCAGTAAAGACGATACTCCCGTCCTTTTACTCAAGAAAGCCGAGCAATTGACAAAAAAGATAAATATAGGACAAATTGCGGATACAATCCGTGATAAGATCGCACAGATGTTTATCATTCTCTACGAAAAGAACCTGAATAATGCATATCTTCAGCACGCAATAGAGGTTACAAAGACGATCAACGACGACGAATTAAGACTTCTTTGCCTTACGCGAATGGGGCGGAAAGAAACGTATCAGGTTCCAGTTCAATATGAAAAGATTAAATCTCTTTTTGAAAAAATAATTGGGGAGGGATCGCACCCAAACCAAATCAATTCGCTTGAAAAGTTAATTCGTTCAGTAAATGATCGTGGAAAAGGAGCAATTCTTTTCTGTGATCTGGCATTGCTATTCAGAAAAGAGGGTTCGGAAAAAATTTTCAACCGGTTATTGCAGAGCGCAATAAAAGAGGCGAGCATTATCAGACCGCTTTCCCGGCGAGCATATATTATGTGTGATATTGCAATGAAGACATATGCCTCCGGTTGCGAGAAGATCTCCCAGGAAGTTCTTGACCTCGCTATAGACTCTGCAACAAATATCAGGCAATCCTCACTCCGGGATGAAGTTTTCGATGAACTTGGACTTGCAATTAAGCTCATGCAGGGAACATAATCGTGAAGACAGTAGAGATTTTCATAAGCGGAAGAGTACAAAAGGTTGGATTTAGGGCATGCGTACGGCGAATTGCAACTGATTTACATGTAACCGGCACCGTTATAAATCTCCCTGATGGGAGAGTTCACATATATGCAATCGCAGAGCCTATGGTCATTGAAAAGTTTATATCAATGATATATTCCTGCCCTCGTGCAGTAATTCGTGATTTGCGGACATCAGAAATTTCATTTATGGCTTTTAATGACTTTACGATTATAAAAGGAGAGGGCAGGCTCAGTACCGGACTCTAAATTCACAGTTATTCATTATTGCCTCATAAAAATTCTGTATCAATTCGTCAATTTTTTCATTTTTTATTGAATCATGAAACAATCCAATCATCTTTTTTGTAAGCTCATCCGATAACATACATCGATGTTGTGTCGGTTCATAGTCGGACCGCTCAAGCACTTCTTTTGCATACTTAAAGACGATCATATCTATCATTTCCGCCTTATAGGGTTCGATGAGATCCTTAACAAGACTCCCATTCCCCTCATGCATCAAACCAATATCGGGATCCAGACGGGATCCAATAAGAGAGACACAACAATTGCCGAATAGCACGGCATATCCAAATGATAGCATTGCATTTACCGGATCTGATTGGGGCTGGATCATTCTCCGTCTGAAACCCAAATCCGGGGGGAGATTACGGGACATAATCTCGTAATACATACCAGTAGTTAGTCGAAATAACCGTTGTATTTCATCCAGTTTGATCAGATATTGCAATTCGTCCAGCGAGGCATGAAGAAACTCCTGCTCTCCTTCGTAGAACAAATGCATGTTCCGGGTCTCCTGTATTCGTTGAATTGTAAACAGGCGGGATTTTATTGCACTTTGAGCCAGAATAATAGCATAACGATGACGGGGAATGGCCTGCTGTATTTTACGTATTGCCAGATCATTTTTATCTCCAAAGGGTCTGATAATTCCAATTGGATTCCCGTCAGCTTCAAAAAAAGTTATAAATACACCAGTTTTAACGAGTTTGACGATCGTAGATGAGCTGATGGTGTGACCGCCGACAACGAGCAGGTTTTTTATCGAATCCAGAGAATACTCTTCAAAAGAGTTATTTTTCTGAATAATCAATTTCTTTTGAGTGGATTTTATGTGAGCACCAAAACCGAATACAGATACCCATGGATATTCCGTCACCATCCCACCAAAAAAATTTATTCAACTGATCTAATTAATAAACCATTTCTTCCTGATTAATTCATCGATTTTAAGCCATCATACCTTTCCGGCTGAATTCTACAACTTTTTAAAAAATATTAAAAATATTTCCGAATATGGGTTAACTTTTTTTAGCGAGAATACATCGTAACAAACGCCTTATATTATCTGTCATAAAATAGCATAACAGGAGAAAATATGTTCTGGGATAAGAAGACAGAGACTTTGAAGCCAGGCGAATTAAAGGAACTCCAGATTAAACGTCTGAAAAAGACAATTAATCAGGCACAACACGTTGAATTCTACCGGAATCTTCTTTCAGATGCCGGCGTGAAACCATCTTTTATTAAAACGCTTGAGGATATCCAAAAAATCCCATTTACAAAAAAACTGGATCTCAGGGGTGGATATCCATTCGGTTTTTTTGCAGTTCCCCTGAAAAAGATTGTGAGAATTCATACGACGTCAGGGACTACCGGCAAACCGACGGTTGTCGGGTATACTAAAAAGGATATTGAGACGTGGGCAAGTCTTATTGCACGCAACATGACTATGATAGGTGTTACGGAAAACGATATCTTCCAGAATATGGTAAATTACGGTATGTTCACCGGGGGTCTTGGATTTCATTATGGAGCGGAAAAAATCGGAATGACCGTGATTCCAAGCGCAACAGGAAATACTAAACGCCAGATTGAAATGATAATGGATTTCGGAGTTAGTACAATCCATTGTACTCCCAGTTATGCGATGCACCTTTCGGAAATCGCAGAAGAAATGGGAGCGTCACTTGACAGTCTAAAAACAGGGATTTTTGGTGCTGAACCATGGTCGGAAAGTGTGCGGAGCTCACTTGAGAAACGACTTGGTCTCACAGCCTATGATTCGTATGGTCTGAGTGAACTTTTCGGACCAGGTGTGGCATTTGAATGCCCGGAACGAAACGGGCTTCATATATGGCATGATAGTTTTTTAGTTGAAATCATCGATCCAAAAACAGGAGAGCAGCTCTCAGATGGTGAAAGGGGTGAACTTGTTGTAACCCCACTGGTCAAGGAAGCGATGCCACTACTCCGTTATAGGACAGGAGATGTAACGGTAATGATGGAGGATGGCTGCCTATGCAGAAGAGGACAAAAAATTGCGAGAATTACAGGCAGAAGTGACGACATGCTCGTAATCCGCGGTATCAATGTATTCCCATCACAGATAGAACATGTTCTTCTCAGGATACCCGAGGTTGGCAATCAGTTTATGGTATATATTGACAGAATTAATTATCTGGATGAGATGACTGTCCAGGTCGAGATCAATCGTGAGTCCTTTAGCGGCGAACTTGCTGATCTAGCCCGGCTCCAGAAAAAAGTTGTTAAAGAACTTCGCGATGCACTCGAACTCAGGACCATAGTCAAACTCGTTGAGCCAGGCTCTCTGCCCAGGTTTGAAGGCAAGGCAAAAAGAGTGGTTGACAGACGAAAGGTGATTTAATGAAGGGTTGGGATCCACGAATCGAAGAGATGCCAAAAGAAGATCTCGAGAGGATGCAGTATAAATTATTGAAAAGTCTTGTTTACAGACTTTATAGTTTCTCCCCATTTTATCATGACAGGATGCGGGAGCAGAATGTTCATCCGGATGACATCAGAGAATTATCAGATGTAAAGAAACTTCCGTTTATGTTCAAGCGTGATTTGAGAGACAATTACCCGGATAAAATATTTACCTCAACACAGGACGAACTCGTCCGGTATCATGTATCTTCAGGAACGACGGGAAAACCTACCGTTGTCGGATATACCCAGAACGATCTGAATACCTGGACAACTTCGCTTGCTCGCGCCCTTACCTCCATTGGCCTTGGCAGAGGAGATGTTATACAAGTAAGCTATGGGTACGGTCTTTTTACCGGCGGTCTCGGGATGCACTATGGAGCGGAAAGAATCGGCGCAACCGTGCTTCCGACAAGCGTCGGAAATACTGAACGCCAGATTGAACTGATGCAGGATCTCGGTGCAACAGCTATTGCGTGCACTCCCTCTTACCTTCTCCACATAGGAGAAGTGGCAGAAAAGATGGGTGTGGACATAAAAAAAGATACTAAACTTCGAACGGGGATTTTAGGAGCGGAACCCTGGACTGATCGAATGCGTGTCAGAATTGAAGACTGGCTGGGTATCAAAGCATATGATATCTATGGGACAAGTGAGCTTTCAGGACCTATGTTTACTGAATGCACTGAGCAAAAGGGGTTTCATATTTGGTCAGACATTGCTCTTATTGAAATTATTGATCCGGTATCCGGTGAATCTCTTGAACCCGGGCAAAAAGGCGAACTTACGGTTACTATCCTTCAGAAAGAAGCACTTCCGATGATCCGCTACCGCATTGGCGATATCACTTCAATGAATGACGATACGTGTTCTTGCGGAAGAACCCATCCGAGGGTCCAGAGGATTAAGGGGCGGGTTGACGACATGTTGATCATACGGGGTATCAATGTGTTCCCGTCCCAGATTGAGTACGCATTGATGGCGATTCCTGAAGTCGGCCAGCATTTCCAGATTGTTGTTGAACGAAAAGGTGCCCTCGATGATATGTTAGTTCGTGTCGAATTAAACAAAGAATCATTCAGCGATAAAATCAATGATCTTATGCAGATTCGGCAGAAAGTAGAACACCGGCTGAGGAATGCCCTCAATGTAAATGTCAACGTTGAACTCGTTGAGCCCGGTTCATTACCGAGATTTGAGGGAAAAGCAAAAAGGGTTGTAGACAAGAGGTTGTTGTAAATGGATACCCAAAAGTTTGTGATAAGGCAGATTTCGATATTTTCCGAAAACCGCCCGGGGCGCCTTGCTGCAATTGCCCATGCACTTGGTGAGGAAAAGATCAATATTCTTGCTTTCAGTATAGCCGAGGCAAATGGGTTCGGGGTAGTCAGGGCATTAGTGGATCATCCCGAAAAAGCTCATGACAAGCTCCAGTCTCTTGGTTTTAATGTTGCGTTTACTGATGTAATTGCAGTGCATATGAATGACAAGCCAGGCGGACTGTTCGAGGTTGCAAAAGTTCTTGGTGACGCTGGTGTCAATATAGAATATTCTTATGCATATTCCGGAAAAGATGGTGCAGTGCTTATTCTCCGTGTTGATCTAGTCGATGAAGCAATAAAAAAGATACGAAACTCCGGGGCTACGCTCCTTGAACGCTCAGTGTTCCACTAATCAAATTTTACCTCTTCTCCCATTTTATCAGTTCTGCTACTTTTGAAAGAGTACTTCCTCTGCGGATCTCTTCCCGTATCCTCTCTTCATTTTTCTTGACCTCCAATGCCCTTCGTCCTATTTCATACGCGCGCCCGGCGGGGAGCACGACCACCCCACTCTCATCTCCCACAATCCAGTCGCCCGGGCAGATATACTGCCCCCCACACAGGATTTCTGCATTTATCTCCCCGAACCCTTTAGGTTCACCGGCGTTCGGGACGACTGCTTTTGCAAATAGGGGGAACTTCATTCTTTTTATGTCTTCAACATCCCTTACTGCTCCATCAATGACGACGCCAGATATCTCTTTTTGTATGCAGCTAAGTGTTGCGAGCTCCCCCCATGGAGCAACATGCACTGAGCCACCATTGTTGATTACAATAACCTCATTTTTTCTTGCGATGTCAATAGCTTCGACAGGTTTTGCCCAGTCCCCGGAAAAAGTCTGAACAGTAACAGCCCTGCCAGCCATCTTTACATCACCGCAAATTGATGTGATCCCGGACATCGCCCCTTTACGGTGCATTGCATCCGAGATATTTGGTGTAGATACCTGCATGAGAATTGAACGAATTTCCTCATCAGCTGATTTTTTCTCAGTAACATTTATTGAAGGATTGTCCAGCTCGTTTCGTATCCTTCTGGTAGACCCTGTTACGTCCGCTGAACGAACAATCCAGCCTCCGACGATAATTATATCCGCCCCGGATCGTGCGGCGATCCCTGCGCTTACAGCATCTATTCCACCTGCTACCGCGAGCAGTATATGGACCTGGCCCGTCAGAGAGTTCAGAAGTTCAAGGGAGCTTTTGCCAATCATCTGCTGATCTATACCCACGTGGGCACAAATAATATCAACACCTGAAGATTCAAGTTCAAGAGCACGAGTTACCGGATCTTTGACATTGATCAAATCAGCCATGATCCGTATTCCATATAAGCGGGCCGCCAGAACAGCTTCTGCAACTACTGAATCATCTGCATCAGCAAGAATACAGACAATGTTTGCACCGGCCTTTGCCGCCATCTCCACTTCAAGAGTTCCGGTATCGGCAACTTTCATATCTGCGACAATTATTGAATCCGGAAAGCGATCACGCATTGACCGTATTGCCTGCATTCCCTCGCTTTTGATCAAGGGAGTACCTATCTCAATCCAGTCTGCTCCTCCATCAATTGATTCGCTTGCGATCTGCAAAGCTCTTGTAAGTTCGAGAATATCTAATGCAACCTGCAGAACCGCTTTTTTCATGATCAATGATGTGAATGGCCGAGGCTTAATAATTACGAGATGTTGATAGTTTCGTTTGGCCGGTAAAAAAACGGTATTTCGTATACTGGTCATAAAAATACATTAAGCATAGAGAAAAACCAGATCCGCCATGTCTTTCGAATTCGTAAGAAAATATTATACCTTACTAAACCCCTCAAAAAAAACAATGTGCTTTATTTCCTTTTTATTGGCAATGGTCATTTCCGAAGGATATCCTGCAGCCAGGAGGGAGACCAGGTTATATTTTTCCGGAACTCCAAGCAGATCTCGTACCACATCCGCGTAAGGCTTCTTCTCGCCGGCTACCCAGCAGGAGTTGACACCATGAGCCTGTAATGCAAGAATGAGATTTTCTGTAGCTGCACAACAATCCTCGAGATAGTATTTTTCTTTTTTTTCTCCAAACACTGCAAAACACAGGGGAGAATCAGCAATAAATTTTCCATTATCGGTCGCCTGAGCAATTTTTAAAAGCATCTCTTTGTTTTTAATAACTCCGAACAACCACGGCTGAAGATTCTTTGCTGTTGGCGCACGAGCAGCACATTCGATTGCATCCCGGATCACACTATCATTCACGGGATCTGGTTTGAATTTCCGTACACTGTGACGGGATTTGATTATGGTCGAAACAATATTCATACACCGGAATGGAAAATTAAGGTTATAAAACATTGGACAGAAGCAAAAATAGAAGAGTTTTATTCTTTCTTCAGATAGAAGACAACTCCTAAAAATATCGCAGAGAATGCAAGGATTGCTTCAAACCCCGGTGTTTTGGTCTGACTTCGCGTGGGTTGGAGAACTGTAATATCAGGAGAAGGTGTCGTTGCCAAAGTTTGTGAAGGAGTTGGTGTAAATATAGTCGTTCCTGAACCGGTAGGAGTTGGCAATGAAGTAGCTATGGTTTGAATTGGAGTACTCGAAGTCTGAGGGATCTGGGTTGTTGGTATGGTTATCAGTGGATTTTGACCCTGATTGAGGAGGCTGATCTCCCTGCTCCGGGTTTTTCCGGTCACATCGTAATTATCGTTCATTTTGTTTACATTACATTCAGCCCACAATGTGTAGGTACCGGGAGAATAGCGGTCGCGATTACCCATATTCCAGATAGATCCGGTATAAAACGGAGTTGTGGTAACGGGGATGTTCACGATTGAAGTTGGATTCCCACCTGCATCATATAAGGAAGTGTACATGCCTCCATCCGGTCCCTTTACTTTTATGGTTATGAGAGGGGGTGATGATCGCTGATTTGCCATTTGTGCAAGGTTATTTTCTATCCTGAATCGTATATCATCGCCGGTTGGAATCCAATTAAGTGCCGCATCGACCGGGACTGTAGTATCTTCCACTTTAATGTCGAGTTGTGGATCAATAATGTTGAATGCGATTCCATCCGCCCGTCCTGCACTATTCAGACGATACCAGTTCCCCGGATAATCAGAAAATTCAATAGGACTTGCAGAAAAACTGGCAATTCTGTTTCTGAGATCAACCGTTTTAGTGGGAGAAGATCCGGAGAGATCAGCGGCCGATGCCCACCAACCAATCTGATTGTCGCCTCCCATCGCCGCAGATATATCGAGCCCTTCTTCTCCAATAAAAATTACATTTCCCTGAACGATGGTATTAATCGCGGCAGTCACCGTACCCATAAAAAAAAGTGAGATAACGCCAAATATGAAAAGGAGTTTTACTGCTTTTTTTATCATAATCATCCATCTTTCCTTCTTATATTTAAGAATTAACAAATGGGATAAAAAAATCCTTTTCACTAAATGATTGATTCTCAAGTCTTGGATATACTTCAGATTCGGGGACAATTCTCGAATATTTCTCGAAATCACAGGATATTACGGCTTGTTATCCCGGGTTATCCGGTCGAAATTTTCAAATATGCGTTTTCCTTCAAACGTATGGCTAACTTCAGGGTGCCACTGAAGCCCATAGATATGCTTTGACGGAAGCGCAATCGCCTCAGCACTGCATATGGTTGATTGAGCAAGACAGGTAAATTTTTCGGGAATCCTTGATATTTCATCTGCGTGGGAAGCCCAGACACTGATCTTGTCCGGATATCCTGCGAGGATGTCATCGTGTTTACAGATTTCTATTTCAACCGGTCCGTACCCGCCGCGGGTTCCCTGATGAACTTCCCCGCCGTATTTTATTGCAATAATATGAAGACCCAGGCAGATTCCCAACACAGGCAGACCAAGATCAAGGTACTGGCTGCAGTTCCCTGCACGTTCTATCGTTGGTCCACCACCAAGAATGATCCCCCTGCATTCTTCCGATATGCGTGATGGGGAAGTTGAATTCGGAACAAGGGATACATCAATTTCCAGGTCGCGTAATGCCCGGTGTATAAGATGGTTAAATTGACCGAAGTTATTGACAACGTAGATTGGAAGCATTACTCTGACATATGTATTGGAATCCTATAAGACTGTTCAACAATACGCATTTACCGAAGCAAGGATCTTATTTCTGATCTTCTCAGGTGAATGCCCAAGGAGATATGCAAGGCACATAGTACCTCCAGCACCCATTCCCTCTTTAACCTCACCAACGCAATACCGGGCAAGACCGGAGTGGCCGAGATCTCCGAAACCAGGATCAACATAGATGATTTTTACACCGATATCTCTTGCAATCTGCTTCACATTAGCCGAAATATCATCTCTTACGTAGGACGTAGTCACGACATAAGGGAGAGGCCCTCCCAGGGATTTTATTATCGAGCTCACGGCCAGCATCTGAGTACCACCTGCCAGAATAAGGTTTCCGGAATAGGTCCTTGAAATACCGACGGATACCGCCATCATGGGATCTCCAGTATATCCGATAATATCTATAGGGGATAAGACTTGATCCTTATTGATCCTTTTGAGCGCCTGCCGGCAGATTTCTTCTTTTATTGTAACCGGGTTGTTGACAAAACTGCTGCTTACCGATGCATGATACCCGAGTGCCCGCAAAACACACAAGGCAGTCGTAGTTCCTCCGGGAACACATTCGCCGAGAACAAGCAGATTACTGCACTGTGAAAGAAATTTACCAACAATTTCACCTTTCCTTACAAGATCCTTTGCAAACGGAACTGCATTTCGGAACCGGGGATCATCCCCCATTGTTCCATATACGTCAATACAAGGGACTGTTGGGATGTGATGAAGTCCCGCGTTGACAAACATAGGTTGCAGACTGCACAGTTCCATCATAGCCCGGGTTATCGATGCAGGAGTCGGGCAACCACTCGGAGTATCCGGTCTCACATTGTGACTGGTTATGGCACCATTCATAATCAGTTCAGCATCTAGTACCGGCGTGAGAAGGGTTTTTTCAGGAGTCGCTCCTGCACCTGAAACTCCAGGAACAGTGGATAAAATTGTGTTACCAAGCATTCCACAGAAAAGAGGACGGTCGAAGGCAATTTCTGGTATTTCCGAGAGGAACCCCATACTGATCAATTCTATTATTTCTCATTGGGTAATTTTGAATATATCGTACTGGAAGATTTCAAAACGATATAATAGTCCAGGTACCGAACTTCTATTCATATGTTTGAAATTGAACAGCGATTATTTGAAAAAGGCATCACACTTGATAACATGGTCGCTGCGGCAATGGGATTATATGTCTCACACGGAATGCCGGATGAGCAGGCAGAGGTAGAAATCAAGAAAAAAATAATAAAGTATCTCGGCGATCCCAATGTATCATCACTAGTACTTGGGGCGATATTGCTTGAAGATGAGCTCTATCATAAAAGGGAAAATTCTGAAATATCCGACGATCCTGTTTTTCTGTTAAGTGACGAAATAATTGGAATGGCAATAGCAGAATGTATCGGGGGAACCTACGCACGGTTTGAGTTTACCCGGTACGATCAGAAAAAACCCGGGATCTTATCAACGCTCGGACCATTTCTCGATGATGCGATAGCAGGATTGATTGCGGGATGTACCTCGCGTTTGTATAGCGAATCCGTATGAAAGCTTTTACAGCTCTGCTCCAGTTCACAACCATTCTCCCGCTCGGTAAACAGCAGGATATCGAAAATTTTGCCAGACGTTCCTACATTTATCCCTGTGCCGGGTATGTCATTGGCGGATTACTATCTGTGCCACTTTTTTTCATCGCCGACCGAACAATTGCTTCAGCAATTGCAATAGCCGGTCTGCTCCTGATTACCGGAGCACACCATTTCGACGGACTGCTTGATCTCGGTGACGGCCTCATGGCTCACGGAGATAAAGAAAAACGAATCGGGGCCCTGACGGACCAAAGGGTTGGAACCGGGGGGATTGCTGCAGGAATAGCCGTTACAGTACTATTATTTGCGGGGCTGCAATCATCGTCATCAATTATAATTGCGATTGTTTTCGGAGAGGTCTGTGCCAAATTTTCAATGGCGTTTCTCACAGCGTATGGCACTCCGTTTCGGGAGGGGATGCATAGTTATCTTCATCAATTCGCAAAGCCGTATTTCCCGTTTATTGCAGCATTATTCTGCATCCCGCTTGTTTTTCTTCCATTATCACCGTTAAAATTTTCGGGAGCCGCAATTGCAATGGTACTCTGCCCGGCATCACTCTTTCTCCTCTCTAAAAAAATGTTCGGAGGTGTAAACGGGGATATAGTTGGTGCCTCAAACGAAATTACCCGTGCGGTTGTTATCCTCATTATTTCTATCGTCTAATCTGTTACAACATCATCTTTTTTAATCAGATTCTCCACACTACTGTATAATGCGCACTGATTTCAGCATTCACATGAAAGGCGGTATTATAACTGAAAGAGATGCGGATTTTTGTACTATCCGAATAAGAGCCCCCGCTGGTAACATTTCTGTCGAGAAATTGCGTGGCCTCACCGCCATTGCAAAAAAATATGGTTCAGGTACAATTCATTGTACTACACGTCAGACGATTGAGATCCCCCATGTCGATCCGAAATCCATTAAAAAGATTGCGGGTCTTCTGCAGAAAAATGGTACTCCTATCGGTTCAGAAAGAGATGAAATTGTTAACATTATTGCCTGTCCCGGCATTGACCGGTGCAAATTTGCCAATATCGACACAATTAGTCTCGCAGAAAAAATCGACCGGAAATTATTCGGAAAGGAAATGCCCGTAAAAATCCGTATAGCCTTATCCGGATGTCCAAATTCCTGTACAAGTCCAATGCTCAACGAGATTGGAATTATGGGAAGAATTCTACCGATAAGAACTGCAGGACTTTGTACAGGGTGCGGTACCTGCGTCGAATACTGCAAGGAAAAAGCCATTATCATAAAAAACGGGATTTCAGTCCTTGATCATGCCAAATGTGTCCAGTGTGGAGTATGTATCCGGTCGTGTCCTTTCGATCTCCTGAAGGCAGAACATAGTCATTATCTAATTCTTGTCGGTGGAAGACGGGGTCGCCATCCCCATATTGGACGGGAACTTCTCACTGTGGATAATGAAGACGATGTCATCTATGTAATTGAGAAACTGGTAAAATGGGTTTATCGCCGTGCCTGGAGCGGGAGGTTACTCTCTGCACAGCTTGATGATCTCCAGTTTGATACATTCCGGCAGGAAATCTTACAAGAGATATCCGAAAAAATTAGCAAGGTCTGATGCTGTTTCCTTTAACTCTGTTCTTCTTCATTTCTCGTAAAAGGAATCTGCTTAAAAGATTTTTTCCAAATTCTGTTGAACCAGGTTATGGTTCAGGATATTTTTCGCTGAAAACTCCCGCTTGCAGGAAAAATGAAGGTGATGCCAGTTAGTGATTTATAAAAACTACCATTTTAATAAAGGCGACTGAAACCAAGGTTCTCATCGTCATCGCAGTCCAATGAGGACCCATCACGGATAAGTGTATTAAACATCATCGCTGCGTTCATCAGGGAATCATCACCGCCTGTACCCTTCTTGAGATCTGACAGTGCCTGGGTCTGCGGTGATGCAACGAGTCTTTTTCCGACCCATATTCCTTTACAATGTCTGCAATAAGCACAAAAACTGTACACAGAAACATTTCCCTTTGCGCACGCAACCAAGACCTGGTTCTTCTTTGAGTCCCGTATAAAAGGTACTGTCTTCATGATAAAAAGATAATCCAACATCTGTTATCATAGTGTCGATGCACAATTTTCTTCGGAAAACCGGTATTGTGAATCAAAATAATTTATATAGATGGGTCTCATATATGTAATACTCGCATAAACTGACTGTAAGCGGACAGTCTCACATATTTGGAGGATCAAAATGGCATCTGAAAAGCCCCATATGAATCTGGCTGTTATCGGACACATCGACCACGGTAAGTCTACTACTGTTGGAAGAATGATGTTCGAAACCGGTGCAGTACCTGCACACATTATTGAAGGTTACAAAAAGGAGGCCGAATCAAAAGGTAAGGCAACCTTTGAATTTGCCTGGGTCATGGACAACTTAAAAGAAGAGCGTGAAAGAGGTATAACTATCGATATTGCCCATAAACGATTTGATACACCGAAATTTTATTTCACAGTCGTGGACTGTCCCGGACACAGAGACTTTGTCAAGAACATGATCACTGGTGCATCCCAAGCAGATGCTGCTATTCTGGTTGTTGCAGCACCGGATGGAGTCATGGAACAGACAAAGGAACATGTATTCCTCGCAAGAACACTCGGAATTACCCAGATCATTATTGCAATCAATAAAATGGATGCAGTAAAATTCGATGAGAAACGCTTCAATGAAGTTAAAAAAGACCTTTCCGATCTCATCAAAATGGTAGGATACAAACCAGACGAGACTCTTTTTATTCCGATTAGTGCACTTGGCGGCCAGAATATTAAAGTTATCAGCCCGGAAACTCCATGGTATAAAGGTCTCCCCCTTATTGGTGCTCTTGATACATTCAAGTCACCCGACAAACCGACTGATAAACCGCTCCGGCTTCCGATTCAGGATGTGTATAGTATCAGCGGAATTGGCACAGTTCCCGTAGGCCGTGTTGAGACGGGCGTCATGAAAAAGGGAATGAAGGTATCGTTTATGCCTGCCAATAAGGATGGAGAAATTAAATCTATCGAAATGCATCACGAAGAAATACCTCAGGCTGTCCCAGGAGATAATATCGGATTCAACGTCAGAGGTATCGGGAAGGGAGATATACGCCGGGGAGATGTCTGTGGGCCCGCAGAAGCACCGCCCACGGTTGCAGATGAATTTACTGCACAGATCGTTGTTCTCCAGCACCCGAGCGCATTAACGGTTGGGTACACTCCAGTTTTCCACTGCCACACAACGCAGACAGCATGTACATTTATGGAGCTCAAAAAGAAGCTCGATCCGCGTTCAGGCCAGACAAAAGAGGAAAACCCGACATTCCTTAAAACCGGTGATGCAGCAATTGTCGTAATCAAACCGACAAAACCGATGGTCATTGAGACCGTAAAAGAGCTCCCGCAACTTGGAAGATTTGCGGTCCGTGATATGGGTTCAACGATTGCAGCAGGAATGTGTATTGCCATTCAGGCAAAACAGATGAGATAAATTTTTTTGGTGGAAATAACATGCAAAAAGCCAGAATTCGCCTGACAGGAACCGATTTTAACAAAGTAGAGATGGTCTGTGACAGAATCCGCGAGATAGCAGAACGAACAGGTGTAAATCTGGCCGGTCCAATACCGCTGCCGACCAAAAGGTTGGTTGTTCCGATCCGCAAAAGTCCTGATGGGGAGGGAACCGCCTCATGGGATCGCTGGCAGATGCGTATTCATAAACGCCTCATTGATATCGATGCTGATGAGAGGGCTCTTAGGCAGCTTATGCGTATACAAGTGCCAAAAGATATCGGCATTGAAATAGTATTAGAGAGTTAAAGGTGCGGCGTGCAGCAGGCCGCTGATTTTTCCCGAAAAATTAAAAATTTTTTTAGTTTTGAAAGAATTTTTCTTTTGATTCTTGTTATAGCAATTGTTGTGAGATTCTGGCAGCTGGATCTCAAATTATTTCACCATGATGAAGCGATACACGCATGGTTCTCCTATGAACTACTGACAAAGGGTTCATGGGCCTATGATCCCAGTTATCATGGACCGTTCCTCTATTATGTGACTGCAGGGATGTTCTCACTCTTTGGGGATTCAGATCTTGTTGCCCGTTTACTGCCAGCACTCTTTGGAACCCTGTTAATCCCACTCATTTACTGTATTTACCGGATCGGATATTTAAACAAAAACCAGACGCTTTTTGCAGCTTTATTCCTTGCTATTTCTCCGGATATGGTATACTTTTCCCGATTCCTCCGGCATGACATATTCATGCTTTTTTTTACATTTCTTCTCCTTGTTGCTATCCTGTATTATTTCGAATACGGACATAGAAGATATGCGATCATTGCCGCAATCGCGATGGGGGGAGCTCTCTGTTGTAAGGAAGAAATGCCGGTGATCGTTCTTATCTTTGCATCTTTTTTTATATACGAAGTCTGGCGGGGGAAATTCAAACTTCCACCCTATTGGAAATATGATCTTATTCTCGGGATTTTCCTTGTTATCCTGATAATGGGCGTCATGTATTCAGCATTTGGGGCTCATATCGACACTCTCGTAGGTCAGAATTTCGCTCTGAAAACGACAGGCTGGTACCAGGCTGTTGCGCATTGGATTGAAATGCATAACGAGCAACGGCTGGGTGGACCATGGTATTTCTACATCCCACTGTATCTGTTATATGAATTACCGATCTTTATTCTCGCTATACTGGGAACGTTTCAATTCCTGGGTAAAGGGCTCGATCCATCATTGTTTATTAAACGTTTGATCAACCGTATAAAATATCGCAAGTCCGTTCTCCCCACTGCCGAACTCGCTGCAATAAGCGTGCAGCAATTGCAACAACAGAAACCCTCTTATTCCAAATCGGATGAATTTTTCAAATTGTGTATATACTGGATGATTCTGGTGATGGCATTTTACGCAGTTGTCGGAGAGAAAGTACCATGGTTAATCATTCCCCAACTCCTTCCGATGTGTTTTGTTGCGGTGTATAAACTGAACTGGCAAAAGATGGTTTTTGCAGGAGCAGGATGTTTATTCCTTATTCTTATAACATGGCATGTCGCATTTATTCCGGTTGATATAAATGAACCAATAGTCCAGGTCCAGAATTCAGAAGATATGCGTGACGTAATGCACCTCATCGATGCTTCTGATAATGTCGTTGTTGCTTCAAAGGATTATTGGCCGCTTCCCTGGTATTACCGCGGTGAACGTTGGAACAAGATCAAATTTTATGGCGATATCGTCGATGTGACCACCCTTACTCGGGATAAACCGGGAGTGATAATACTCCATGACGCTGCCAGTTATCCTTCAATTGATGGCTATAGCAAGCAGACTTACAAACTGGCTTACTGGTTTTCAATCTATGACAACGAAAACAGGTTGATAGAATATTATTTACACCGTGATGGCACGATGGGAAGCATCAATATTGATGTTTTTACGCCAAACAAAATCAAATGAAAAACATTCTTCTTCAATTGTTTTTGAAAAGGCAAAATATCAGAATTTTTGGTTTCTCATTTCAGAAATAGCCGTTATTCACCTGACCTGAGTAACCTGAAAATAAATATCCTATTTTTTGAATTTTATTCCAGACCATTGCAATCGATTTTTTTTCGGCAGATTTGTACAGTCGTTTAAATATTGTAATTTGAGATGATATCATTGAAGGAAGTGGAATTATTCTCCTATAACAGATGAGGAAAAACTCCATATCCTTATTGTAAAATATTGGGGTAAAGTTCCGGTAAAACCTCGAATAATTTAACAAGTAATCAATGAAAAAAAGAAAAATATCGATTATCAAATACCCCTAAAAAAATTTATTGTTTTTCAGATATACTCGATTTCTCTTAGTATGTTGGGGATTACCGTGGCGTTTGAGGGATGCTGATATTTATCGGTTTTAAATCAGTAAACCTGATGGCAGAATACCTTTTTTTAATCCTTTTTTTCTTATTGCATTTTTCAATATTACAGATGAAAAAACACTCGCTCAACACGAATAACGTGACACATCCAGGCCAACATTGTGAGATTAATGCATGTTTTCAGTTCCAGAACCTGATGAGATTTCGGTTGTTGAAATCTTTTTTCTCCCGTAATTCGCATGGTCTCATTAGAGTATGCCGCCTCTTTTTTCGGAATTTTTATTGACGTTTTGTTGGGATCTCTCTATATTAGGAATGCCAAAACAGAGGGGGGGGAAGAACAATCTGCTGGATCCCCCTTGAAGGACTTGTTGTATCTTCAAAAGGATTTAATGCAAAGGAGGTGTTTTTTTAAAAAAACGTTACAAAAAAACAAAAGGAAATTGAAGATCTTTTTTTACCCGAGTTCATCCCATTGAGATCTTTTCCGGTAATAGATAACGCCAACAATAACCAGGATTACTACGACGATTCCTACTACAATAAAAATATTTCCCCCGATTTTTGGTATGGGAAGACTAAATCCTGATGATAACTGGGTCTGACGTGAAAGGGCTTCATTATATGATTCATTTCCTTTGGAAAAAGCGTCTTGTGCCTTCTGACGGGCCTGGGCGTAATCTCCATTGGCAATATCATCATTGGCGGTTGAGAGATAACTTACCGCAACCTCCCGCATCGTAATTATAGTTGGAAGCTGGTTGTCATTTGCGGTACTGGCATTTCCCTTAAACCACGCAATGATAGCATCAACATTGCTGATAGGCACCTGAGCTGTTGCAACTTCATTTTCAGCCCACGCCTTGTCCAGGGCCGTTTCCCCATCCGCTATGGAAGCTGTCGCGGCAGCGAGATCACTCAATGCAGCGGCGTAATCAGTTGAGGGGCGGGAACGGGCTGAGTCTATGTGCTGTTGTGCCTCGGTATATTTTGCTTCGCCAGCGGAAGTATCGATCCCCAAGGCAGCCTTCTCATCAATGTGGGTTCTGAAAACCTGGAGATCAGCATCGTGGGAGGCAATAGTTGAGGTAACTTCTCCAGTGTTGATTACAAGTGCAGTTTTTTCAACTTGTGTACTGTCAACAGCTTTGCCATTCGCATCAAATTCAGTGACCCTGACCATTGTTTCATTGGTTGATTGGTTCACCGTTGGGGCGATTCCTTCCAGGGTCAGCCTGACCGACACATCGTCAGATGTTTTGTAGGCCAGCTCGAAACCACTTATTGAAAGTGTCCGTCCTCCCATGACGGGGCGTAAATTTTCTATCCCATTTACAATGATCGTGTAAGTCCACGTCGGTTTATCTAGGTCGGTAAAGAATTGTATCTCGCCTTCTGAAGGAAACACACCGGAATTCTCTATTTTAAGAGAAACTGTAACCGGAATACCTGGAGTCAGAGATCCTGAAGGATCAACAGTTAAAGATGATACCGATATAGCAGACACCGTCTGAATACATAATATGAACAATGCTATAAGAACAGTTAATTTCACTAATCCCTTCATGGTAAACCTCACTCAAACAAAGGATCTATGCCTTCTTCAAACATAGTTGATTTTTTCTCCTTGGCTTTAATAACATCTTCTTTGGTTTCTTTTGCGATATCGAGGAGCTCTTTGATTCTGGGTGCATTCCCGACTGTAGCAAGCAATACGACAGCCGCAACATACTCGCTGTTAACCGGGTAGTCACCGCCACGGACCTCAACACCAGCAATATTTTCTTCAACCCAGCTTTTCGCCTTTTCAACGCCTTTACGATCCATCTCATCCGGAGGACCTGCGAGAAGTACCAGTGCCCGTTCAGCAGTAGAATAGTCACAGGGAAGAGTAAGTCTTCCAAGCATTGCCCTTCGAACAAGAGAAACTATTTTTGCTGTTTTGTCTTCCCCCATGAGGACTTCTTCATTTGCCTCACGCTTGGCACCGAATTTGTCTTTCAGACCCCGGAGCATTCCCCTCTTCTTCTTAGTCTGTTTACTCATTACTTCACTGATGGCATACCCGACCGATGTTATGCCTCCTCCCCTGAGAGTGTTGATGATTTCGCTCGAGTCTACAACCATTTCACCAACACCCATTTTGCTGACTTCTCCTGCCCTGAAGAGTACCCCAAACCTTCGCACCACTTCATTATTCAGGCGCTGAAAAGCACTTTTTACACTTTCGCCCTCATTTTTCCATGCACTGTTATCAAAAATGAACGTGTTATCGCACTCATTAACAAGTGTTGTCAGACTTCGGGCCGCATTATATGAATATAAACGTCCCTCTTCTGGTGCAGGAATGATTCCCAGTGAATAGACGGGTTCACGGTAAATGCGTTTGAGATGGCGTGCCAGTACCGGTGACCCCCCGGATCCGGTTCCCCCTCCCAACCCTGCTACGATGACAAATGCATCAACATCATGTGTGCCTCTGATATCAATCGCACTGATGATGCTGTCAATTTCATCGGCTGTCACGCGTGCCCCGGTTACGTTATCGGTTCCCACGCCATGACCTTTGAGCATTGTCTGTCCGATAAGGATCCGGTCTTTCATTTCGATATTTTTTAAACCCATGAGGTCGGTTCGCGCGGTATTTACGGCGATTCCTCTGAAACTGTTCGTTCCGAGCTTTTTATCCTGCTCAATGAACATATCGACAATTTTACCGCCCGCTTGACCAAAACCTATGAAAAATACGCGCATTTATTGACACCATCCAATGGGCTGACTGATATTTAATTTCTTTTAATTCTTTTAAGTCCTTTTGCTGTTACACCGGTTTATTTCGACAGTTCAAAAACTTTCTTATAATTTCTCCGAGGGCATAATACTGTTTTACAGGAGTAATACGGAGCCTTTTTCATTTCGCCCTGAAAAATACTATAGATTATTAACCATGAAAATCGGGGTTATTGGTGGGGGTTTGACCGGGCTTGTTGCTGCCAGCAGGCTTGTACAGGAGAATGAGGTCGACCTTTTCGAAAAAATGCCTTATCTCGGCGGGTGTCTTTCATCTTATTCTGTGAATGATTATTTCATTGAGAAATACTATCATCATTGTTTTTCAGGAGATCAGAATCTTTTTGCATTATTAAAAGAAATGGGTATTTCCGACAAACTTGAATGGAATACAGGTACTACCGGGTATTTTGCAAATAACAAAATCTATCCGTTGAATACCCCCCTCGAAATTCTGGTTTATCCGGAACTTTCTCTTATTGATAAAATAAAACTTGCCAGGCTCACGTTCAAAGCCAAAAAAACAGACCTTAGAACGTTAGATAATATCCCCGCAGATAAGTATATCATTGAACACCTCGGGAAAAGCATCTATTCGTCCTTTTTTGAACCTCTCTTAAAAAGTAAATTCGGGGAACGACGAAAAGAAGTTTCTGCAGCATGGTTGTTCAGCCGGATAGCTATTCGTTCAGATCGGGGTGTTTCCGGAGAACATCTGGGATACCTGAAGGGGGGATTTCATCAACTTATTGATTCACTTGAAAAATCAATTGAATCAGGAGGCGGAGTAATCCAGAAACAAAACCCGGTTTCTTTCATTTCTTACAGGAACGGTTTATGGGCGGTAAACGGTACAGAATATGATGCAATTATTTCCACAATCGCCCCCCAGGAACTTGAAAGAATCGGGGGGCCTGCACTGCAACCAATCCCCTATCAGGGAGCTGCCTGTATGACTATCGCTCTTGAACGGGATGTTACACGAGGGATTTACTGGCTGAATATGAAAGATGAAGCACCTTATGGGGCTGTAATTGCTCATACAAATTTTATTCCTTTCGAAAGGTACAGAGAACATATTATCTACCTAGCATCCTACTTTTCAGATACTGTTCCCCCAAATCTTGACCGGAGAATGCTTGAGGATTTTTATTCCCGGTTTGCTGTAAGAAAGGGTGAGGTTCACTGGTATAAAATGGCAGTCGATCCCTGGGCAGGGCCGGTGTATACAACGGGCTATCGCACACTCATCCCGGATTATGAACAAAAAGGGTTATTTATGGCCGGGATGTTTTCTTCCACTAATTATCCTGAGAGAAGCATGGAAGGATCCATCAATGCAGGTTCAGAAGTAGCAGATTGTGTAAAGAAAAGGAGAAAGAATGCGTGAACCTGATGTGACAGTTATTATCCCGGTATTCAATGATCTTCACTCGCTCGAGATAGCTATCCCCAAATCCCTTGAATATCTGTCAGGTATAACGGAAAGATTTGAACTTATTATTGCAGAAGATGGCAGCACTGATGGGGGTGCTGAGCTTGTACGCCGGTATGAAAAGCGCGACTCCCGTATTCAACTTCTGCATAGCGATAAACGCCTGGGTCGGGGTAAAGCCCTTACCAGGGCGATTCATGCATCCAAAGGAGAGATTGTTTGTTATTATGACGTGGATCTTGCAACGGACATGCAGCATCTCCACGAACTCATAGATGCAATCCGCAAAGGGGCAGATATTTCAACCGGATCGCGTCTCATGTCAGCAAGTGATAGTGTCCGGACTGGTGGTCGCGAGATAGCGAGTCGTTCTTATAATTTTCTGGTCAGGCTGTTTCTAGAAAGCAGAATTCTGGATCACCAGTGTGGTTTCAAGGCTTTCAACAAGGTACATATTCTCCCCATACTTCCAACAGTACAGTCAAACCACTGGTTCTGGGATACGGAAATTCTCGTCAGATCCCAGAGAAAAGGATTTGTAGTTAAGGAGTTCCCGGTGCGGTGGCGGGCCGGAAAAGGAACAACAGTCAAAGCTAAAGATATAATCGAGATGGGGTCATCCATCCTCCGTCTCTGGTGGCAAATTCATGTATCGGAAAATTAGCGCAATCATTGTCCCGACGGTAATTGCCGCCGCTATAATTGTTTATATGCTCTATAGTGTCTGGGAGAAACTCCTTATTGCTCTTGAACACTTTACCCTGGAATATCTGCTTTTCAGCGTTGTGATTTGCCTGTGCGCTTGGTGGCTGCGCGGGTGGCGATATCGTATAATACTGCAAAGCCTCAATTATCGTGTTTCTGTAGCAGTAGCAACCGCATGTGTCTTTGTAAGCCAGACTGCAAACCTCATTGTTCCTGCCCGGCTTGGGGATTTTGTCCGGGTTTTTATCCTGAAGCATGAGTTTAGCACGACATACTCTGAGGGAATTTCCTCCCTTGTGGTAGAACGTGTTTTTGATATTATCACGGTAGCACTTCTCGGAGCGATATCACTGTTCTTTGTCCTGAATGCCCCTCCTTGGGTCTATACTCTTGTTGTAATTCCCCTGGTAGCGGGTGCCATTTTTTTCGGAATTTTACTTTGTATTGGTAAATGCTCTTCTAAAAAACGGTACATCCAGATCCTTCTTACCATGCTCCATGAGATAAAGAAAGCTTCACTATCATTCCGTTCAATCGTTGCCCTGGGATCGACGTCAATTGTCATCTGGTTCCTCGATATTTTTGTCTGCATTGCCGTAATACTGATGTTCCAGCAGCAGATCCCATTCGCTGTCGTTGCTCTTGCTATTGTCATCGGAAATCTCGTCAAGGCAGTGCCACTAACGCCCGGGGGAATTGGAACCTATGAACCGGCCCTTACCGCGACGTTTTATATGTTTGGCGTGCCTCTGGACATCGCAGTCCTGATTTCCATAATCGACCATCTGATTAAAAACCTGGTTACCCTTGCAGGTGGAATAATATCGATCTATTTCTTTGGTGACTGGGTCATTCCCAGTATCCGTACAGCACTCAATACAACATTGGGCGGGAGGGATAATACTGACCGTTGAGCAACAGGTATTTTCAGTCGTTAGCTGGCTTTTTGTTCTTACCCTGCTCCAGATTTCACTTTACCCATCTTTGAAAAAAACATTCAGCAACTTTGCATTTCCGGTCGCATTCCCGGCTTCGATCCTGTCTTTCACGATTATTTCATGGTACTGCGGACTTATCCACGTCCCGGTCCAGCTCACTGTGGTACCCTTCATTCTACTCTTCACATATCATATTTACCGACACCACTATACATTCGATGACCTGAAAACAGCATGGCACTGGGAAACCCTCTTTCTTATTTGTTTTTTCCTGATGCTGGAGGTGCGTTATCTCAATCCCAGCATATCCTATGCCGAAAAATTCATGGACCATGCATTTCTCGCGTCGGTGATGAGAAGTCCCGTAGTCCCCCCATTGGATCCCTGGTTTGCTGATGGATCCCTGAACGTCTATTATTATTTAGGGTACTGGATGTTCGGATGTCTTTCGATCGTTACCGGAGTGCCTTCAAATATTGCGTTCAACCTTGCACTCCCGACTGTTTTTGGAATTGCTGCAGTATCTCTGTACGCCACCGGAACCCTTATTCTTGATCGGTTCCGCTGGCTCCCGCTGCTGATCCTGTTCATACCGAATCCGTCGTTTTTTTTCCAGATTATTCAGGGTAAAATCTGGAGTTCAATCCTTTGGGATAGTACAAGAACGATAGCCAATACGATCAATGAATACCCGCTCTTTTCATTTATTTGGGGAGATGTTCATGCACATGTCATTTCAATTTTCAACCAGGTCTTCCTGATTTTTTTACTCATTTTTGCGTACAAGCGATGGGAATCTCTCAGTGATCGCAATAAATGTTTTTTAGGGTTTTTTATTGCACTCAGCCTTGGTTCCATGCCCCTGATTAACACATGGGATGTATTGATATATGCCCCATTTACCGTGATAATCGGGGCTCTCATCCTGCGAAGGATATGGAACACAATCAACCGGAATTTTTCTTCGATCGTCCTGATGGCTGTTCCGGTTCTGGCAATCCTGATTTATCTTCCTTTTTACATTCAACTCCAGACGCATGCCGGAGGAGTTGGCATAGTTTATAAACCCTCAAACCCCGTCGAATTTCTGCTGGTGAACGGATTGTTCATTGCAATTTTTATTCTGGTTCTCCGTAAAGAGATCCTCCGACGCCCCTTGCTGCTTCTTTTCTCAATCCCTTTCCTTGTGACAGGTTATATTGCAGCAGCGATTGCCGTTATCCCGGCAGTATACTTTGCGGTCAGAATCCTTACCGGAAATGAAGACGAGGTTCCCCCGGTTCTCGCGGTCTTTGGACTTGGTATCCTGATATTCTGTGAACTGTTCTACCTGAAAGATAACATGGGTGATACCTATTTCAGGATGAATACTGTCTTCAAAACGTACCTTCCTGCATGGCTCCTGCTCGGCACTGCCGCATTTTCCATGGCGGGAAAATGGTTGTCCGAATGCGGGCGAATGCCCCGCATTTCTACCAGGAAGGCGGTTATCGCTTCCCTTATTGTTGTGGGCATACTCTTCATTCTCCCCTTTGCCATTCCGCTGAACCAGAATTACGGGACCGGGTCCCTCGACGGGCTTGAATATCTTAATACTACGCATCCCGGTGACGCAGCCGCAGTCGGATACCTCCGTACGCTGAACGGACAGGAAATTATTGTGGAAGCTGAGGGGGGAGATTATACGTACTATTCAAGAATATCATCGTTCACTGGTATCCCCGGTATAATCGGTATGCCATTCCATGAGTATATGTGGCGTGGCGATGATACAGGGTGGTTCACGACACGACTTACTGATATAAAGTCAATATATGAAAGCCCGGAAAAGACCATTATACTCATGAAAAAATACAATGCTACCCTCCTTTATGTTGGGGATGCTGAACGCGAACGCTACAAGGTAAATATTCCCCGAACCGGATTGATGACAATTTATTCTGCCGGAGGGACCGAAATTTACCGGCTTTTATGATGATTGGATCATATAACAACCTACAAAAAAAGGAGCAATATTTTTTTACTATCGGCCACTCCTTCACAAACCTTTATTTCCGCTCCTGATGAAATGATATGGCTGCATCATTGCTGACTGATGAGTAATGAAGGAGCAATCTACTCCTGAATGAGGTGAGTTATGGCAAAAAGTTACGTTAAAACCCAGGCTCCGGATGAGCTCCAGAACAAGGCACTTGAAGCCCTTGAAGTTGCACGGGATACAGGCAAGATCAAGAAAGGATCCAACGAAGCTACAAAAGCCATCGAGCGGAGCATTGCTCAATTGGTTCTAATTGGGGCTGACGTAGAACCTGAGGAGATTGTTATGCATCTCGGGCCGCTCTGTGATGAGAAAAAAGTTCCCTACATCTTCATCAACAAACAGAACGATATTGGCGCTGCAAGCGGCCTTGATGTCGGCTCGGCTGCGGCTGCAATTGTTAAGCCGGGAAAGGCAAAGGAAACGATTGACGATCTAACGAAGCAGCTGACCGCGCTGAAGGCGTGAGGTTTTCACATGGCAGACGATGCAACGCCAGCCGAAGTTATCGAGGTTGTTGGTTCAACCGGCATGCATGGTGAAGCAATGCAGGTAAAGTGCCGAATCCTCGAAGGTAACAACAAGGGTAGGATCATCACCCGCAACACGGTTGGTCCAATCCGCGAGGGGGATATTGTAATGCTTCTTGAGACCGAACGTGAAGCGAAGAAAATGTCGAGGCGGTGAAAGGGATGGTTGAACAGCATCCCTGCAGCTTCTGTGGCATCCAGATTGAACCCGGTACTGGTAAAATGTATGTCCGGAAAGATGGCACGATCTTTTATTTTTGTGGTACAAAATGCCAGAATAACTACAAACTCGGAAGGGTTCCCCGGCGCGTCCCATGGACTACTGAAGGGAAAAAGGCTGCAAACAAGGAGTAAGAAACCCTATGGACCGCACTTTTGTTATGATCAAACCTGATGGAATTCAACGCGGTCTCGTTGGTGAGATCATTTCCCGGTTTGAGGCAAAAGGATTGAAACTCTCCGCGTCACGTTTCGAAAACCTGCCCGACACCCGGGTTACCGAGCAGTACAAGGAACATCTCGCAAAACCATTCTTTCCTTCACTTAAACAGTATATAATGGGAGGACCCTGTTTTCTCATGGTCTGGGAAGGCAGAAATGTTGTTTCTATCGCCCGCAAACTGATTGGGGCAACCAATCCTGCAGAAGCACTGCCCGGAACAATAAGAGGAGATTTCGGTATTGACATCGGCCGGAATGTTATTCACGGCTCTGATTCGCCGGAAAGTGCAATCCGTGAAATTGCAATTCATTTCGGGCAAAATGAACTGGTTTCATATACCCGTATTGATGAAGCAGTTATTTACGAATATTAACATCTTTTTTTTCCGTCGCGAATTCAACCATAATATCTATTAGTCATTGACACTGCACTATGCTTAATGGCTGGCGATGTACTAAGTTTTGCGCTGTTGTCACTCTCATCAATCATCATCATTGTCAATCCACTCGGTGCAACGCTTATCTATGTCTCCCTCACATCATCCATGGACCAGAATACGCGGAATAGCATAGCAAAAGACTCCTGCCGGTTCGCACTTTTAATCCTGCTCATAGTCGCATTGATCGGAACATGGGTCCTCCAGGTCTTTGGTATAAGCCTGGAGGCATTCAGGATCGCAGGGGGAATTTTGCTTTTTGGTATCGGGATGGAAATGGTCTATGCAAAAACATCGCGGACAAAACTTACAGCAACTGAAAAATACGAGTCACGGGACACAGAAGATATATCCGTAATGCCTCTCGCCGTACCAATGATCGCCGGACCAGGAGCGATCACGACAACTATTGTACTCATGAACGAAGCAAGTGTAATAACACCGGTTGCAATAGTGATTGTATTATTTTCGATTCTTATATCGATTGTAATAACATATTATATGATGCGGAATTCAGACTATATTATGAGCAGGATTGGACAGAGGGGATACCGGGCGATAAATCGGCTAATGGGCATGCTGCTTATTGCGATTGCAGTTCAGTTCGTAATCAATGGCATAAGACTGGCTTTTCCCCTGTTTACCGGGGGATCGTAATGGAGGATTGGGATCTTACATCTATCGGACTAATCATAATAGTATGCAGTATCACAGTCGCAGGCATAATTATCGGAGCTATGCTCTTGGGATTTTCCGTGGTACGTGCACCTCTTCTTCTGATAATAACCCTGGTACTTATTGTCATGGGTGCAATTTCAATATTTTATGAGAACAGATCTGCCGATGACCGGAAGCAATAAGGTACACAATGAGAGGGAACGCGTCATAAGAGTGTGCAGTGCACAGATGACAAGTTCATGGGAAAATCCTGAAGAAACTCTCATAAAAGCGGAAGTTTTTATCAGGCATGCTGCTGATTGTGGAGCAAAGCTGGTATGTTTTCCCGAGCAGTTTTCAACAGGTTGGGATCCGTGTCCTCGCAAAAATATCCAGGATCCCAATGACAGTATACTTTCGACCCTCAAGGTATTTGCGAAAGATTACCATATTGGTATCCTTGGGTCCTTTCGGGAAAAGCATGACCCGCTTCCGAAAAACACAGCCGTTGTTATAGCTAATGATGGACGAATTCTCACAACATATTCAAAGATGCACCTGTTCTCATTTTCCCATGAACATGAGGGAAATACCCCGGGTAATGGACTGGGTATTTTTGCATTAGAATCACTAATCTGTGGTATTGCTATCTGCTATGACCTTCGGTTTCCCGAACTCTTCAGGGCTTATGCCAGGAAAGGTGTCCAGATTATTTTTATACCGGCAGCCTGGCCTCAAAACCGCCTCGGGTTCTGGGAGCTTTTCATCAAAGCCCGGGCTGCAGAAAACCAGATGTACGTTCTGGGAGTAAATACTACCGGAAACACTCCGGTTGACGAATACTCCGGTGCGTCGATGACTGCGGATCCACGGGGCACGATTATCAGTCACGCGAATGAGGCAGAGCAGTTACTTTTCTTAGATATTGATCCAGCGGAGGTAGAAAGAGCACGAAGAGATTTTCCGGTGGAGAGAGACCGGAAAGATTCTCTTTATCCTTCCCTTCTTTATTAAAGAAAATAACGTAAAAAAAGATCTCCGGTCAATCGAGAGGAAGAATTTTTTTTAATAAGCCGGGAAATTCACAGAAAAGTAAAAAATACCTTCGAGAGATTCGACAGTACCTTCGGTCCCCGCCGCTGCCGTGGCTCCCCAAAAGGGCAGACACAGACATTATTGTGACCCTTTGGAAAAAAACGTCGGGGTATACCGGGTCAGGGGGATACGTCCTCGGTTCGCCTATTCTCCTTGTGTGAGGAGGGCACTCTTGCAATACGGATGGAAAAAAATTTTAAAGGAGGATTTTAAAAGATTAGAATTCACCTAGACTCTTTACGAAACCGCACGCCTATATGTAATCAAAAGACCAATACTCTTTCATGTATCATCTCGTGTGTGTCAATTGCGGGACAACTTATCCTGCTGACGAGATTCTCTACAATTGTAAAAAATGCGGTCACCTTCTTGCCGTTAAATACCACCTTGATACCATAACCGTAACAAAGGCGACTTGGGAGAAACGGCCGCTGTCCGTATGGAGGTACCGTGAACTTCTCCCTGTACAAATCGAACCGGTCAGTTTGGCAGAAGGGGGGACTCCTCTCTATCATCTAAAAAGACTTGGAGAGGAGATGGGTTTACCACACCTCTATGCAAAACATGAGGGAATGAATCCATCCGGTTCATTTAAGGATCGTGGTATGACAGTCGGTGTCTCCATGGCACTTCAGCTGAAAAAAAAGAGTGTTGCCTGCGCAAGCACCGGGAACACGTCGGCGAGTCTTGCAGTCTACGCCGCAAAGGCGGGAATACCGGCAATTGTCCTCCTTCCTGCGGGAAAAGTAGCGGTTGGAAAAGTCGCTCAGGCACTTATGCATGGTGCTAAGGTAATCTCGATCCGGGGTAATTTTGATCGTGCTCTGGAAATGGTGCATGAACTTTGTCTGACTCACGGACTTTACCTATTAAATTCCATAAATCCTTTTCGTCTTGAAGGCCAGAAAACGATTGGTTTTGAAGCTCTGGATCAGCTCGGTGAAATCCCCGATCGATTTGTACTGCCAGTAGGTAATGCAGGGAATATATCGGCAGTTTATAAAGGATTTCTGGAGCTGCAGGAGATGGGATTCATTAACCGGTTGCCCATGATGACCGGTATCCAGGCCGAGGGATCGAGCCCGTTAGTGAGGGCTATCCGTGAAAAACTGCCTGAGGTGATCCCCGAGTTACACCCTGAAACTGTGGCGACGGCTATTCGGATAGGTGCGCCGGTTAACGCAGAAAAAGCACTCATTGCCATCAGAAAGACTGGTGGTCTCGCCGAGACTGTAACTGATACAGAGATCCTTCAGATGCAGCGGGATCTCGCCCGAAAAGAAGGAATCGGTGTTGAACCGGCATCGGCTGCTTCCGTTGCAGGTATACGAAAACTCGTAAAAGAAGGAATGATTGACCGGGATGAGCGGATTGTCTGTGTTGTAACTGGACACCTGCTTAAAGATCCGGAAACGGTGATTAAACAATGCGAACCCCCGATAGAAATCAATGCAGATCTGCCATCTCTGCTCTATGCGCTGCACTTATAATAACGCTGATCGTTATTCCCTCTGCGGGTGCACTTTCAGCCGAATATCTGATTTTCCCCAATGGGACAGCATATCAGGCTTCAATACAGATCGAAGACGCTTCACGGTATGAATTTGTCGACACCGGTATGCTCGGAGAACCGGTTCCTCTCACAGTAGGGGATGTGAAGCTTTCAGGTAATTGTTCTCCCTGCAGATTCAACCAGACAACCCCTTCTTTTACCAGCAATGTCGTGGCTATAACATTTGAACAGGGGAATTATACTGTATCGTATATCTCGCCCCTTCGCGATAACCACCTGCAGGCATCCTTCAGGAGTCCATATCAGGTCAACATTACCCTCCCGCAGGAGTTCGATGTGCGAAACCCGCTCCTAGGCGGGATAAGCCCCGGGAGTAATATAACCCGATACGAAGATAATACAACCTTGATCCAGTGGAACAGGACTATGTCTGTAGATCTCAGGTTCTACGAACAGGGTCGGGAAAACCTCATGTATTTTTTCCTGCAGTTCATGGCAATTATTGCTGTGGTCTTACTGCTACCATTCCTGATTACCATGAAGAAAAAGGAATGAAAGTAATGAACAGGATCCAGGTGGAACGGGAAAAAATATATCTTTTCAGAGTTCATGATACCTTCCGGTCGATCATTTTTATATCTCTGACAACCAGCCGCCCTCATTTTATAATGCAAAATAAGCGCGCCCATTGGTTGTTAAACCGATTTTTGCTCAAGTTCCAGACAGGTAAAACGTTGTTCTTTAAAATATCGGATTCAATGAATTTCCTAGCAATTCCGAATTGAAAAATGTCTTACAAAGTATTACGCAATTTTAAAATTTTTCAAAACCTTAAAAAACAATCAGGAATGATATTCACAACACTGATGTGGAAATGACAATGGACGATGATCTCTCCCGGATTGGAATCTCACTTCCTAAAAACCTGCTTGATCGATTTGATGAAATCCTGAATTATCGGGGGTACTCGTCCCGTTCGGAAGGAATCCGCGATGCGATCCGTACCTATATCACCTATTATAAATGGATGTCTGATGTCAGAGGTGAACGGGAAGGAGTCATAACAATGGTATATGATCACGACCAGCGTGGACTCCTTACAACAATTACGGATATCGAGCATGATCACCATGAAATTATTAAAGCATCACTCCATTCACATGTCACTCATGACCGGTGTCTGGAAGTAATTCTTGTTCACGGGGACGGGACACATCTCAAGACTCTTGCAGAACGCCTTATGTCACAGAAAGGTGTTGAGTCAGTCAAACTTACGACAATTTCCCTGGAAGATTAAAATAGGGAGTTGTTTCGGTTTTGTTGTAATCCTCTTTGATAATATTTTTTCTATCCGCATTGTGAGAGTGATCCTGGCTCTCCCCAGAGGATGAGGCAGCAAGGGAAGCATGCTCCTGACATCAGATATCTTTCTTACCCTTTTCCAATTTACAAAACATTCTGCGTACTCATACCGGGAGACGCTCCAGTGGCGGGGAGGAGACTGCAAAAGCGCCAAAATGGTTGGAGCTATCAGGTCCTCAAGGTATTTCACATAGTAGGTAAACCAACCCAAAATACAGGGATCATCCCGGCTAAAACAGAGAAAACCAAAAGGTTTGGCTAAAAATAAAACAGAACGTATATTTATCTGATTATGGAAAGAGCATTAATCCTTAAATAAGGGTTTTTTGGGGATATTTAAGATGTTTCTTGGCAGCAGACGTAACTTCACGTCCTTGCGGGGTCCGCTTGAGAAATCCAATCTGGATAAGATATGGTTCATAAACATCTTCTATGGTCCGCACCTCTTCGCCAACGGAGATTGCTATAGTCTTTGCACCTACAGGTCCTCCGTCAAAATCCCGGGCAATAACGGAGAGTATGCGCCGGTCCAGTTCATCAAGGCCAAGCTGATCGATCTGCATCATGGAAAGGGCATTACAGGTTATCTCCTTGGTGATCGTCCCATCTCCTTTGACGATAGCAAAATCCCTTACGCGCCTAAGCAGGCGGTTGACTATCCGCGGAGTTCCCCGGCTTCTCATCGCTATCTCAAGGGCGCCATCAGGAGTCATCGGGATCTTCAGGATAGTAGCGCTGCGCGTAATAATTTTTACCAGGTCATCAGGATCATAGAGGTCAAGCCGGGATATTATGCCAAAACGGTCCCGGAACGGGGCACCCAGAAGCCCTTGTTTTGTTGTCGCTCCTATGAGGGTGAAATGTTCAAGGTTCAGTTTAATTGAGCGTGCGCTCGGTCCTTCACCGATCATAACATCGATGAAATAATCCTCCATTACCGGGTACAGAACCTCTTCGATAACAGGGTTAATCCGGTGAATTTCATCGATAAACAGTATGTCGCCGCATTTTAAGGGTGTGAGGAGAGCAGCAATGTCTCCAGGTTTCTCAAGGACCGGCCCGGTTGTGGCCCTGATATCAGCCCCCATCTCATGGGCGATAATATGGGCTAACGTTGTCTTTCCCAGTCCGGGAGGACCGGAAAAGAGGATATGGTCTAAAGGTTCAGCTCTTTTCCTGGCAGCCTCGATGGAAATCTTGAGGGTCTCTTTTACTTTTTCCTGCCCGACAAACTCATCCAGCCGGGCGGGCCTGATGGTAAGCTCGTCTCCTTCTTCAGCAAGCATCATCGGGGAGATAAACCGCTCGGTCATAAGTTCACCGTTTCAGATTTTGGAGCGCAGCTTTGATCAGCTCCTGAACCGTCTGAGATTTCGACAGAATATTCGCAGCATTGACAGCATCTTTTGATTCTCTTTCTCCAAACCCTAGAGAGATAAGCGCACTCACTGCATCCTGAACAGCCGGGTTGGTCCTGCCGGAATCGCCATACCCCATTGTCTGCCTGACTTTTTTCATTTTATCCCGGAGTTCAAGGATAAGCCGCTTCGCACTTTTCGTACCAATACCGGAGATCTTAGTCAGAGCTGTTTCATCCTCATTCAGAATCGCCACGGCGAAATCATCAATCCCAATCTGGGAAAGGAGGTTCATGGCAATCTGAGGACCGATCCCACTTACCCCGATAAGTATCCTGAACATCTCAAGTTCGCTTTGGTGCATGAAACCATACAGGGTTACTGCATCTTCGCGGACAGCCATGTATGTGAAAAGTTTCACCGGTTCTTTCTGATGCGAAAGCAGCTGGAGTGCCGGCTGGGTCACCTGAACCTGATAACCGATACCGCCGACATCGATCACTACCCACTTGTCACCGCTCAGGACCGGTTCACCGCAGAGATGTGCGATCATTGTACTATCTCATGATATGGATATGACATAAGGCAATCGAAAGAGCATCGGCAGCATCATCGGGTTTTGGAATTTCATCAAGGTGTAACAATCGTTTGATCATTTCCTGCATCTGGTACTTGTCTGCACGACCTGATCCAGTGATCGCCTGCTTTACCTGGTTGGGAGTATATTCTGATACCGGGATATTTTTCTGTGCTGCAGTAAGGAGTACGATTCCACGAACTTCGCTTACAACCATTGCAGAGGAGATGTTTTTTGTAAAGAATAATTTTTCAAGTGAGAGATGATCAGGAGAGTATTTTTCAAAGAGTGATTCAACCCCAGCATATATCTTCAGCAATCGCTCAGGAGCACTTTGATTCTTTCCTGATGTTTCGATGCAACCATAGCAGACGGGTAGTTTCTCTTCGCCACTGATCTCGATTACCCCATATCCCAATCGGGCCAGCCCGGGATCTATTCCAATAACGATCATCTGTGAATGGTGCTCCTGATCAGATATTTGTCGTCCCTGTATTATATGGAACGAGGTAGTGGGGTGAAGGTGATTTTTGAGAAATATGGGGGGAAAACGCACGACGCTGTATGAGACGCACGAGAGTCTCTGGTTTTGCATTGTTTAGCAAAGTAAAAAATTTGCCGCTTTCCAATATATTAAATCCTTTTTCCCTGAAATAACACGCCATGGCAAACATTGCATATTTTGAGATCCCTGCCGACAATGTCGACCGCGCAAAGCACTTCTACCACACTCTGCTCGGGTGGAAGATCGAACCTACAAAGACCTCAATGGACCCCTCGAAAGTAGCGATGATGGAATACCAGGACGTGAACACCGGAGAAGCAAAGGAAGGGACCCTCAGTATGGGCGGGATGTATAAACGGCAGATGTCAGAGTTTATCGTTAATTATGTGATGGTTGAGGATATTGATAAAGTGCTTTCAAAGGTGGAGAAGCTTGGCGGTAAGATTGCCGTGCCGAAAATGGAGATAAAATCTGTCGGCCTGACGGCGATCATCCAGGACACTGAAGGAAACGCCATCGGGCTCTGGAAACCGGCGAAGATGTAATTTGGGGTACCCGACTTTTTTTTTATTTTGTAAAGGTGAAAGATGGGTAAAACTTCGGTCATCGCTGAGAAATTCCTTTCACTGATGGCTGAAAAATAAGTCAGCAAAAACTAAATCGTTTTCAAGGATATCCAGCTGCGGACAGGAAAAAAACCTACAACGGGGATTAGAACCAGACCTCAAAGGATACCAGGTACATTAAGTATCCTGAGAAATTGTCGAATGTTACTTTTTCCTTTAACATTGACGTATCGCCAAACATTGCGAAGGTTTAAACTAAGGAATCCGGTTTTCCAAGAAATGAAAAAAAATCTTTAATAATTCTCGCAATGCAATTCAAAATATGCTTTTGGGTGATCGCATACCGGGCACTTCAGAGGAGCCTCGCTACTTGAGTGAACATACCCGCAGTTCCGACATTTCCAGTTTTCCGTTTCGGCCCTTTTGAAAACATCTCCCCGGAGAATACTGTCGAGCAGTTTCCGGTACCGCCGCTCATGATAAGCCTCCACTTTTGCAACCTGACGGAATGTGCGGGCTATGTCGGGAAAACCTTCACCTTCCGCAACCGTTCCGAAACCTGGATAGAGAGTATACCATTCCATTTTCTCCCCATCAGCAGCTTTGTTCAGGTTATCAGAAGTCGTCCCGATCATACCTGCGGGATAGATGGCGGTGATCTCTACGGTCCCCCCTTTTAAATGCATGTAGAAAAGTTTCGCATGTTCTTTTTCATTCTCAGAAGTTTCTGAAAAGATCGCTGAAATCTGTTCAAACCCTTCTTTTTTTGCTGTGCTCGCAAAGAAACTGTAGCGAGTGCGGGCCTGTGACTCTCCGGCAAATGCCGCGAGGAGATTTTCTTCCGTTTTGCTACCTTTCAGCTCCATGGTGCCTCTATTTTCAAAGGTTCATGTCAGGCCCAGATTTTCAGTCATGAGACCTGGAATAACATCATATAGGGTGTTGGATCTTATACCCTTCGATATCCGTGGTACCTTCAATGAGCATTTACGTATACATTCATCCCGGTAGTAAAACCGTATTACTGGGGAAACCCTGGCAGATTATAGGGCAGTTATCCCTTTTATAGACCTGATGAATAATAAGATTTCATCCCTCAGTTATCCGATAACTCAATTCCGCCGTCGTAATGTCCTCAAATACAGGGGGGAACAGATGCACCGGATCGAAATCCGTGATCACCACACTTGCTAAAGAGTATTTTCTATCCTCCCCTGAAACGAGAGGATGCGAAGAACTCAGTTTAGTTTTTTTGACAAAAAAGATGCACGACTAGCATCTCCCGTTTGGTAAAATCTTCCCCCTCACCTCCAAGATGACAATAGGGAAAGGGGAGAATATTGAGTTCATCAATGCACTGCTAATGCTGATTCACGCAAGTGCAAGAAGTCATCCAAGAAAAAAATGTGTAACCTCCTTTTCCGGAATTAAAAAAGGATTATTTTACGAGTCCGAATGACTTCAGGGTCACATCGGTGTTAACTGAACCGACGTGATATACGACTCCCTCGGACAATTCGTTGATAATGACCTCAGCGGGTGAGAAGAGCGACGTATCAATCTGGTAAAAGTCGTAGTTTGCCTCTTTGAATATTTCATTGAAAGGCTTTCCGTACCCTTTGGACTTGTTGCTTGGGAGTTTTTCGAGATAGTCTTTGATCTCCGGGGCTTTCATCGTCAGGCTGATTCTCCCATGATAAATGGTAGCATCATTCGTGACACCCATCGCAAGCTTTGCGCCCCTGACTGGAGGGATGGGAGCAGTTCCCATTGCTGCGATAACCTTTTTGGTATCAAACCCGAGCTCATTGAGTTTGTAAATTGCGGTCTCGACGCACCGCCCGGCAACCTGAATTGAACCAACCATGGATGAGGTTGGAGCAACAACAGCGCAGACATTGGCTACATCTACATGGCTGTCATCGGCAATCTTTTTCATGACTTCTGCATTCGGCAGGTGGTCGCTTTCAAGACATATCACTGCGCAGTCATAATCATCTTCATATTCGATCACTTCAAACGTGTGTTTTGGCTTAAGGGAGAGCGCCCGGGCCGGGCCGCTACCCATCGCAAAGTAGTTACCCACTTTGACAGTCCACCCGGCTTTCTGTGCGCCAAGACATGCAATTGATGGAAAATCGGTATTGACATCGATGAAAGGCATAGGGAATTCATTTATATGTCCCATGCGGAAGTTGACTTCACCGAGACCACCCATACAAATTTCGGTGAATGCTCTTCCGGCAGCATATCCACCCCGTGTACTGACCCCACAGTCGACGATGCGTGCGCCATTGTCCAGTTCATGATAGGCAGCATTAAATTCCTCTGCCAGGTCTGCCAAATTATCAAAAATCTCCAGTGCCAGTTCATTAACACTCAGCATATCCAAAAACCACTTCATCATAAAAGATGGTTTGAGAACAGATAATATTTTTCAAAATGATCCTGTGTTATGGAAGATATTCAAGGATTTTTGCCGGCTCGTACCGGAGTGTGATGATGCGGGTTCTTCCTTTACCGTCACGATAATGGAGATTAATCAGGCGCATAGCATCCATTTTTTTTATGATTTCGTAGAACCGGGTATAGCCGATAGAGAGTGATTCTTTGATGGATTTGTATACTTCTCCGGCATTCATTTCATGTTCTTTTTCACTTCTTCTCGCAAATGATTTGAGAATTAACTGCTCCTCGTCATTGAGGGTTTTTACCGTATAGGAAAGATGAAGATATTTTGAAACTTCATACGCACCACAGATATCCTCACGTGTAATACTGCGGCGTGCTGCACGTTCTGCGCTGAGTGTGGCCCGTTTTAAGAGATCAATACCTACCCTAAGGTCTCCGCTCTTCAATGCCTGTGAAACGACAAGATTGAGCAATTCTTCGCTTAAAACACCCTGGAAAAGACCCTGCATCACCCGTGCCTTCATGATTTCATGGATCTCCACATTTTCATACGGTGGAAAATAAATCTCAGTGGGACGGAAGACTGAAGCCACGCGGGCATCAACTGCGCGGGTAAGGTCAACATCGAGATCACTGACAATGATAATAACGCCGATCCGTGTTCCTTCGTAGGTCTCGTGGGAGCGAAGAAGTGTATAGAGCACTTTGTTTATTTCATTTTCATAGAGGAGATAATTTGCATCATCGAGTGCCACAACGAGGACAATTTCTTCTTTAATCAGGAGACGGGCAACAGCATCAAACACCTGCTTGAAAGACGTACCCGATGAAGGGGGGAGATGCCCGGCAAGTTTCTTGTAGATCTGGGAAATTATTGCAAACTTGGTATTATCAATCTGGCAGTTTATATACACAGGGACAAGTTTTTTTGTCGTTTCCTCGATCTCGGCAAAAAGTTTTCTGATGCTTGTAGTCTTTCCTGTTCCTGGGAGGCCTTTGCAGACCGTATTAAGGGGTCTTCCTCCGCGAATTCCAGGACGGATCTGGAAAGAGAGTTCGCGCATCTGGGCATCCCGGAATTCGAACTGCTCGGGAACGTAATCAATCTCCAACACCTCAGGGTCGCGGAAGAGTGTTTCATCCCACATCAGCAGGTTCTTTTTCATCTCAATAAACCTCTACGCGATCGGTATTAACTGCATTGGATTACTACTAGTATAAGATAGGTTTTCCTGCCCATAATCTCTTTTTGGGACAAATCTATATCCTCATACAAAGCAAAAGAACGAATCAGGTGCGGCAGATGATGAAAGTTACCCCCACTGACAACCAATGATGAAGCAGGGGTCTGATGCCGAACACCTTATGAAAAAAGAAAGTCTAAAAAGCCGACCGCATTTTTTGTACCCAGACCTCCTGACTTGGCTGCCAGTTCTGAATATCGTTCTGTTGAATCTTTTCCTTTTCCCATAATTACAAAGGGAACAGGATCTCGTGTGTGGGTCTTTACTCTGATCGGGGTTGGATGATCGGGTAGTACCGCAATTACCCCCTCAAATTTCTCAAGGATCATCCCGATAACCCGATCGATACTCTCGATAGCGCGAACTTTCTCTTCGATATTCCCGAGGTGTCCCGCTTCATCCGGAGCTTCGATATGGACATAGAGAAAGTCCAGATGCTGAATAGCTTCAATAGCGTAGCGAGCTTTCGCATCATAGTCTGTGTCCAGATAGCCGGTGGCCCCCGGGACATGAATTATTTCCATGCCTGCACAGCGAGCAATACCGTTTAGAAGGTCCACTGCTGATATCATCCCCCCTTTTTTCCCGTACTTCATCTCAAATAAAGGAAAAGCGGGTTTGTGACCGCCACTCCATGGCCAGATCTGAGTCGCCAGAGGTTTACCGGATTTTTGTCTGGAATAATTTACCTTATGTTCGAAAAAGAGAACCTTGCTTTTCTCCATGCAACGCATGAGGAGACCTGCATCGTCTCCTTTCGGAAGATAACGGGCAATATTTTCCCCGACTATATCATGCGGGGGGGTGGATGTTGCGCCGCTCCCATTATGTATAACAAGCAGATTGCGATAACTGACTCCGGGCCTGAACATCACTTCAGGGATCCTGTGCGCAAGTGTTGAAAAGAGCTCCGCTCCTTCAGGACTCGATATATGTCCGGCCGAGAAATCGGTCATGATTCCGTTTTCCACTGTAATGAGGTTACAGCGGTATGCAATATCATCGGGAGCAAGATCAATCCCCATGCTCACTGCTTCAAGAGGACCTCGGCCGGTATAGTATTTCTTTGGATCGTAACCAAGGACCGACATGTTTGCAATATCGCTGCCTGCTTCAAAATCATCAGGAATCGTCTGTAACATCCCGCATGCGCCATTTTGCGCCATCCGGTCCATATTCGGTGTTTTTGCATATTCAAGGGGGGTTTTCCCCCCCAGCTGGATAAGCGGTTCATCCGCCATCCCGTCACCAAGTATAACAATATACTTCATAAAAATTCACGGATTTTATGACTTTGTTGCATTTTCTCTACGCCGATTTGGTGTGCTTTCGTTCTGCCAGCATCGACCTGACTGCGATCTGAACGCTCTCACGGGACCCGATCTGCGGCTTCCATCGGAGGGCTTTAATTCTGTCAATGGAAAGCTGCATTTTCGGTACATCGCCCACCCATCCACGTTCCCCACCGGTGAATCTGAACTGAGTATCAGAAAGATGCATCTCCTCAGTCACGATCTTCGCAATGCTTTTCACATCGATCCAGTCTTCAGAACCGATATTGAATGTATTGACGGATTCTCGTGAATGTCCGACAGCAAAGAGCATAGCTGCAATGCATTCATGTACCTCAAGGTAGGATTTTGTCTGTTTGCCATCGCCGAGAATCTCCAGTTCGGCCGGATTTTTTTCAAGTTTTTGGATAAAATCCGTAATCACCCCATGGCCGCTCCGTGAGCCGATAATATTGGCAAAACGGAAGATCCATCCTTTCATACCAAACGAATGGCAGTACGCGGAGATCAGCGCTTCACAGGCAAGTTTGCTTGCTCCGTAAACAGAAATTGGTTCAAGAGGAGTATAGCTCTCGGGTGTAGGGATAACCCCCGCATCACCATATACTGTTGAAGTTGAGGTGAATACCAGCTCAGGGATGTTATGCTTCCGCATTGCTTCAAGAATCCTGTAGGTTACCATGATATTATTCTGCATCGTAGGATCGGGATTCACAGCACTCTGGCGGACATCGGGATCTGCTGCGAGATGAAAAAGTCTGTCCGCCCCACTAATGGCATCCTGCCAGCCTTCGCCAAGCAGGTCTTTTTTCACAAAACGGACTTTACAGGAGTCAATATGCAGTGCTATGGTCTCCCTGCACCCTGCGCAGAGGGAATCGATTACCAGAACCTCATTACCCTGTGCTACGAGAGTATCAACAAGGTGTGAGCCGATAAATCCGGCTCCACCGGTTACGACATCAAACATCAACTACCATATATGTTATCCATGCTATAGGATTACTGGTATGTTCGTCGGTATTGATCACGGTACAACCGCAATGCGCTTTGCCGGGGAAACAGGACAGTTCAAGGTCACCCGGGAGGCGGCAAAAGACTTCTCGATTCACGATCTCGCGGTTTTATGCCCTGTCGACGAAATAGAAGGCATTTCACTCTGCTATTCAATGGGGGACAATATTTCCTCAATCACTGGGATAAAAAAAGTAAAAAACCGGGGACTGTTAAGCCAGGATGGAGCCGGACAACATATCGGTGGCGGTACAAAAGTTTTTGATGAGGTTGAAAGAAGCGGCATCCCTGCAATCGTTATTCCCGGTCTCCATAGAAAGTCACCCACCGATCCCCGCTTCAAGGCATATTCACACCAGTCAAGTCCAGAAAAGATCGGAATTGCCTATGAAGTCAGACACGCACTCGGCGATGACATAATTGTTTCCGACGTGAGCTCTAATACCGTCACGATTCTTGTCACATCAGGGAAAATTGTGGGTGCATTTGACGCATGTATCTTTGCACCGGGGATTCTCCATGGTGCACTCGATGTGGACGCGATACGACGTATTGACGCGGGAGAGTGTACGGCAAACGAAGCTTTCCAGCATGCCGGAGTGAAATTTTCTCTTCCGGAATTGGAACGGATGCGCTCTGTAGCCATGTTTGCTGCAATGGAATGTGCCGCGCTCATCCTGCTGAACGACAGAGCCATAGTGGCACTAGCCGGGAGCCTCGCACCAGTAATCGCGCCGGAGGTAGAATCACTTCTTGGCCGAAAAGTGGCAGTTTTCGACGAATGGTGCGCTTCCAGGGGTCTTGTCAGGATCGCCCGTGACGTATTTTTGGGGACAAGGGAAATTCTTGGCCTTGATGTAGATCTGTAGATTTATATCGATTAATCATGTAAAACTAATGAGGATTTTTCTTGAGAGAGTTACGCATCCACGGCAGGGGCGGCCAGGGTTCCGTCACTGCTGCTGAATTAATTGCCGTCGCTGCATTCGAAGGGGGCGTCTTTGCCCAGGCCTTTCCGGCATTTGGTGTTGAGCGGCGGGGGGCACCGGTCCAGGCATTCGTACGATTTGATGATAAAGTTATCCGGAAGCGAAGTCAGGTTTACGAACCTGACTATATCATTGTCCAGGACAGCTCGTTGATCAAGGATGTGAATGTTTTCCAGGGAGTAAAGAATGGTGGAATTGTGATCGTGAATACGGAAAAGATACCTGATTACAAAGTGCCAGAAGGGGTAAAACTGATTACGATCGACGCAACCACTATTGCTCTCAAAACGATCGGGCTTCCCATAACCAATACATCGCTAATGGGAGCATTTGCTGCCGCTTCAGGAGAGATTAAATTCTCCGCACTGGAAAATGCTCTTAACCAGCGCTTCTCAAAAGAACTTGCAGTTAAGAATATTGAAGCGGCCAGGCAGGCCTATAAAATTGTTAAGGGAGCGGGTTTATGACACTTGCAGTTGGGTGCAGGGCACGTCCCGGAAAATCCCGCGACAACAAAACCGGCTCGTGGCGTGTATTCAGACCAGTGTTTGATAAAGAAAAATGCACAAAATGCGGGTTGTGCATCACCCTTTGTCCTGAAGGGTGCATTAGCGAGACTGAAGATGAATTCGTAATTCCTGACTATACGTACTGTAAAGGTTGTGGGATCTGCGCAAAAGAGTGTCCGGGTAAAGGGATCGGGATGTTACAGGAGGAAAAATAGATGATGCATATTACCGAAGGTTCACATGCGGTTGCAGAAGCCGTTCGATTGTGTCGTCCACAGGTCATCTCAGCTTACCCAATTACCCCGCAAACTCATATTGTTGAGGCACTCGCCGAGATAGTGGCAGATTGCCAGCTTGACGCTGAATATATTACAGTCGAAAATGAATTATCGGCGCTTTCAGCCTGTGTTGGTGCCAGTGCGGCTGGATCCCGTACGTATTCTGCAACGACTTCCCAGGGACTTGCACTTATGTTTGAAGTCTGTTTTAACGCTGCAGGCATGCGCCTCCCGATAGTTATGTCGATTGCCAACCGGGCTCTTGGTGCACCACTGTCGATCTGGAACGACCAGCAGGATTCCATATCCCTCAGGGACTCAGGCTGGCTGCAATTCTATGCTGAAGACAACCAGGAGGCTACTGACCTGCACTTTCTTGCTTATCGTGTTGCTGAAGATCATTCGGTTCTGCTCCCGGCACTCGTATGCTTTGATGGCTTCATCCTTTCCCATACCTATGAACCAGTCGACATGATCACGCAGGAGGATGCAGATCGTTTTCTTCCCAAGTTCTCACCCTACGAGCGGCTTGATGCTGCTGACCCGATCAGTTTTGGAATGTATGCGACTCCGGACTATTACCTTGAATTCAGGTATGAGATGGATCGCGTCCTCAAACAATCAAAGGAAATCATTCACAACGCCGGAAAAGAATTCGGATGCATGTTCGGCAGGGATTATAGTGCGATGATCGAAGGCTACCGGCTTGAAGATGCTGATACGGCAATTGTCGCCATGGGCTCGATCTGCGGAACAACAAAGGATTCAATTGACGAAATGCGTGATGAGGGTAAAAAAGTCGGGCTGCTCAAGATCCGGGTCTACCGCCCGTTTCCCACGGAAGAGGTTGCAAAAGCTCTTTCTCACGTTCAACGTGTTGCCGTTCTTGACAAGAATATTTCACTCGGCGCAAAAGGTGCAGTTGCTCTCGAAGTGAGGGACGCACTTTATAGTTCCGGTATTCCGGTAAAAGACTTTATTATCGGCCTGGGGGGAAGAGATGTCAGAAAGAAAGATATCAAGGCAGTTGTTGCGCTCGTCGAAAAGGGCGAAGGCGACATATTCTACGGACTGCGCAGGGAGGTGCTCTGAAATGGTTGATAAAACCCTTGAGTTATTCGACTGCGGACACCGGGCATGCGGGGGGTGTGGTGCTGCACTCGCTGCGAGGATGGTAACAAAAGCAGCGGGAACGAATACCATTGTTGTTTCAT
>Ga0182021_10000273_pt1 | contig 52457 bp, 53 predicted proteins | sample 612E3MmetaG_FD_120493 | JGI IMG/M metagenome (GOLD analysis project Ga0182021, IMG submission 120493) | Permafrost microbial communities from Stordalen Mire, Sweden - 612E3M metaG (Illumina Assembly) | ecosystem: Environmental > Terrestrial > Soil > Wetlands > Permafrost | place: Sweden... | reverse complement strand
GCCGGTGAATTCGCCACTGTTCACCAGGGTGCCGAGATCCCATGCGCTGTCGGACTCAATGACCTTGGGAATGGCCAGGCCGTACTTCTCCGCGAACTCGTGATCCCGTTCGTCATGGGCGGGCACACCCATGACCGCGCCCGTGCCGTAGTCCATGAGCACGTAGTTGGCGGCGAAGACCGGCACCTTCTCCCCGGTGAAGGGATGGAGGACAGACAGGACCGTGCGGTGGCCCAACTTCACGTCGTTGGTGAGGCGCTCCTCGTGGCTCAGGGAGGCCACTTGGTCGCAGAAGGCCTTGAGTGCAGGATCCGTCTCTGCGGCCTTTGCGATGACCGGATGCTCGGTGCTGAGGGCCATGAAGGTGACTCCGAACAGCGTATCGAGGCGCGTGGTGAAGACCTCCACCTGGCCACCGCCCTCCAGATCAAAGGCGAGCCGGGCACCCTCGGAGCGGCCGATCCAATAGCGCTGCATGGTCTTCACGTTCTCGGGCCAGTCCAGGCCATCCAGACAGGCCAGCAACTCGTCCGCGTACTTGGTCGTCTTGAAAAAGTACTGCTCCAGGGGCTTCTGCGTGACGGGGTGCCCCGTGCGCTCGTCCTTGCCGTCCACCACCTGCTCGTTGGCGAGGACGGTACCCAGCGCCTCGCACCAGTTCACGGTACGCATGGCGCGGAAGACATCGCCCCGCTCCCACATTTTCAGGAAGAGCCACTGGTTCCAGCGGTAGTAGTCGTCCTGGAAGCTCGCGATCTCACGGTCCCAGTCGTAGCTGATGCCCATCTTCTGAATCTGACCCTTCATCTCCTGGATGTTCGCGCGGGTCCAGATGGCGGGGTGGATGCCGTTCTTGATGGCGGCGTTCTCCGCGGGCAGGCCGAAGCTGTCCCAGCCCAGGGGATGCATGACCTCGTAGCCCCGCATGCGGCGGAAGCGGGCCGTCACATCGCCGAGGGTGTAGTTGCGCACGTGGCCCATGTGGATGCGGCCGCTGGGATAGGGCAGCATGACCAGCATGTAGAAGGTCCTGGAGCCCGGGAGCAGCTCAGCAGCCCGCTTGGCGCGGAATGCGCCGGACTCGAGCCAGCGGCGCTGGATCTCGGGTTCCTGGGTCAGGGGCTGGAACGGCATGGGGGAACTCCATCGGAACCCTTGATTCTACAAGGAAACCGAGTCCCCTCCAGCCTCGCGTTCCTCAGAAGCTCCAGTGCAGGCCCAGGGAAACGCTGAACCGGGGCTCGAGCTGGAGGCCGTTCACCCGCTGGGCCACGGGCACCTGGCCGAAGGCGTAGATCTGGAGGGAATGGCTGATGCTGTAGGTCAGGCCGGGGCTGAGGTAGGCCAGGGTGGCGCCACTGTTGGGGGTGTCCGCGATGAGGCCGGATTCCCGGCCTTCGGCCCGCAGGTTCAGCTGCAGCTGCGGCGTGAACTCGGCGAAACCGGTGTAGCGCAGACCCAGACTCGCGTTCACACCATCGCCAGGCCTGAACCCATTTCTTTCGGCCATGGGCTTCTGGAAGAGCACCTGGCCGAAGCAGCCCCAATCCGGCGTGAGACTGCCGAAGGCGTAGAACCCCAACAGCAGGTCCGTGGTGCCGGTGCCCAGTTGCAGGCCCGCGTCCAGGGGTTGGCCCACCTCGGCGCCTGCATTGAAGGTCTGCTTGGTGCCCCCCGTGGGCAGTTTCACGCCGAACTGCACCCCAAACGAATGGTCATCGGAGAAACCCTGGTAGCGGCCCAGGACCCGCACATCCCCGAGACCGCTGGCCTGGGAGAAGGAGGGGTCCGTGTCGCCAGCCGCGACGGTCATGTGGTAGCGGTTGTAGGTGGGGACCACCAGGGCCAGGCCCCAGTCGGCATTGGGCGAGTAGTCCAGCGTCAAGGTGAGGTTGCGGTTGAGGGTCTTCTGCTGGATCTCCTGGTCGTTGGGAATAGGGTAGGAACCCCGGTCCACGGACTGAGTGCCCGAACGCAGCTGGTCCTGGTTGAAGTAGTCGTAGCGCAGGTCGAGCCGGAAACCCGGCTGGACCGCATAGCCCTGGCTCGCCCAGTCGGAGTTCAGCGTGCAGCCACAGGCGCCGCAGGCCTGGGCGACAGAGGGAGCGAGCAGGATTGAGAGGAAGGTGAGGTTTGAACGGAGACTGAGCATGGATGAGGCATTATCCATGCTCGCGGGAATCTGGTGGCAACCCGTCGCAACGCACCTTTAGGGGCCGTTACGAAATGACTGGTGCTGTTCTGGTTATTTTGCTGCGGCCCCTTATGCCGCCCATGCCTGGAAGGACCCAGCGGATGCTAACAACGGCTTAACGTTCACGCCCCAACTCCTAACACCGTCTTAACACCCCCCAGCACCATTCTGTGGGACCGGCCCTGATGCGCCGGCTCTTTGGGGTGGCGATGCAACGTCCCATTCAGCGGCTGATGAAGATGGGCCTGATATACAACGGCCATCGTCGGGGCGCGCCCCGCCTCTGGATTCCCGTTTGCACACGGACCTTCGAAAAGCCTCGCACCAGCTTCCGGCAGTCCCCCCGATGATGGTTTCCTCTGGACGCCCTTATGCCGTTGATGTTCGTCCCGCTCCTGTCCCTGGCCCTGGTGGTGGGCTGGGCCGGGACCCGGACTTCGCTCTATATTCGCCACGCCAAGGGTGGCCGATGGGACGAGTTCTTCATGCTGGCCCTCTGCTGGAGTCCCCTGGCGATTGCCCTGATAGCCCTGTTGTTGTCTCTTTCCGGGAGTAACTCATGAATCCAACCCTCCTCATCGCGTCCCTGCTGGCCCTGGGCCTGCTGGGCTACCTCACCTTCGCCCTGCTGAAGCCGGAGAAGTTCCAATGACGCACGCCTGGACCCAGAACATCCTCTACATCATCCTGCTCCTCGGCTTGGCCTTCCCTTTGGGGAACTTCATGGCCAAGGTCCTGGAGGGCGAGCGCACCTTCCTCCATCCGGTCATCGGTCCCCTGGAGCGCGGCCTATACCGCCTCATGGGCATCAAGGAAGATGAGGACATGGGCTGGAAGGCCTATGCCTGGTCCATCACGCTCATCAAGCTGCTCGGCCTGGCGGCTGTGTTCCTGCTGATGAAGACCCAGGTACATCTCCCCCTCAACCCCGAGCATCAGGGGAACGTGCCGACGGATCTCTCCTTCAACACTGCCGTGAGCTTCATCACCAACACCAACTGGCAGGCCTACGGCGGTGAGAGCACGCTGAGCTACCTGACCCAGATGCTGGGCCTCACCGTGCAGAACTTCATCTCCGCCGCCACGGGCATTGCCGTCCTGGTGGCACTGATCCGGGGCATCACGCGCCGCAGCGCCACGGGCCTGGGCAACGCCTGGGTGGACCTGGTGCGCAGCACCCTCTACATCCTGCTGCCCATGGCTTTCGTCTACGCCCTCTTCCTGGTGTCCCAGGGCCTGATTCAGAACTTCTCGGCCTACGTCCACACGGCGGGCGGCCAGGTGATTGCCATGGGTCCGGCGGCCTCGCAGATCGCCATCAAGATGCTGGGCACCAACGGCGGCGGCTTCTTCAACGCCAATGGGGCCCACCCCTTCGAGAACAGCTCGCCCATTTCCAATTTTGTCCAGATGCTGAGCATCCTCGGCATTGCCGCGGGTCTTTGCATCACTTTCGGGCGCATGGTGAAGGATCGGCGCCAGGGCTGGGCCCTGCTGGCCGCCATGACCATCATCTTCGTCGGTGCCCTGGCCGTTTGCACCCAAGCCGAGGTGAAGGGCAACCCCGCCCTGACCCGCCTGGGCGTGAACCAGGTGGCCAGCATGGTGCCTGGTGCTGAACAACCCGGCGGCAACATGGAGGGCAAAGAGCTGCGCTTCGGCCCTGGTGGATCGGCCCTCTGGGCCACGGCCACCTGTTCTGCCTCCAACGGCTCCGTCAATTCCATGCACGATTCCTTCACGCCCCTGGGCGGCCTGGTGCCCATGTGGCTCATGCAGCTGGGCGAAGTGGTGTTTGGCGGTGTGGGTTCGGGCCTCTACGGCATGCTCATGTTCGCCCTCGTGGGCGTCTTCATCGGCGGCCTCATGGTGGGCCGCACGCCGGAGTACCTGGGCAAGAAGGTGGAAGCCTTCGAAATGAAGATGGCCTCCATCGCCATCCTCCTGCCCTGCGCTGCCGTGCTCATCGGCACCGCCGTCTCCGTGCTGGTGGCCAACGCCGTCGCCTCCGTGAGCAACCCCGGGCCCCACGGCTTCAGCCAGATCCTCTACGCCTGGAGCAGTGCCTCCAACAACAACGGCAGCGCTTTCGCGGGCCTCAACGCCAATACCCACTTCTACAATTACGGCCTCGGCATCGCCATGCTCATCGGCCGCTTCGGCACCTTCTGGCCGGTGCTGGCGCTGGCGGGCTCCCTGGTGAAGAAGAAGTACACCCCCGAGAGCCTGGGCACCCTACCCACCCACACACCGCTCTTTGTTGGCGTGCTGGTCGGCGTGGTGCTCCTCGTGGGCGCCCTCACCTTCTTCCCGAGCCTGGCCCTCGGCCCCATCGCCGAACACCTGGCCCTGCGATGAGTTGGATCGTGTCTCATTCCTCGATGACCAACCTCTCCAACGATTCCCAGCAGTCTCCTTCCCCACAAGGACAGGTGAACGCCTGGTTCCGGCTGTTCCTCGCCATGGCCATTCCGGTGCTGCTGCTGCTCATCGTCATTTTCTTCTCACGCTAGTTCACGCTCTCTCTCCACGAGGCCATTCATGGTTTCCCACTCCAGGCAGGACATCCAAGCCCGCCCCCTCTTCGAACCCAGCATCGTGCGTCGCGCGGTGTTCGACTCCTTCCGGAAGTTGAATCCGATTCATCAACTTCGGAACCCGGTCATGTTCACCGTGTGGATCTGTAGCGCCTTCACCACAGGCCTGTGGTTGCAAGCGCTCGCCGGACACGGTGAGGCCCGGACCACCTTCATCCTCGCCATCGCCCTGTGGCTCTGGTTCACCTTGCTCTTCGCCAATTTCGCGGAAGCCATGGCCGAAGGCCGGGGCAAGGCTCAGGCCGACTCCCTGCGCAAATCCAAGCGAGACGTGAAGGCCAAGAAGCTGGACGGAACCGATCGGCAAGGCGCGTTCAAAATTGTCGACGCCCCCGATCTTCGCATCAACGACCTGGTTCTCGTCGTAGCCGGTGAAACCATCCCCGGGGATGGCGAAGTGGTGGAGGGTGTGGCCTCGGTGAACGAAAGCGCCATCACCGGCGAAAGCGCCCCCGTCATCCGCGAAAGCGGTGGCGACCGCTCCGCCGTCACCGGAGGCACCCTGGTGCTCTCCGACTGGCTGGTGATCCGCATCGCCTCGAACCCGGGCGAAAGCTTCCTCGACCGCATGATCGCCATGGTGGAAGGCGCCAAGCGTCAGAAGACGCCCAACGAGATCGCCCTGGACATCCTCCTGGCGGGCCTCACCATCATCTTCCTGCTGGCCGTGGCCACCCTGTTGCCCTATTCCATTTTCTCCATCAAGGCCGCCGGCCAGGGCAACCCCGTGACCCTCACGGTGCTGGTATCCCTGCTGGTCTGCCTCATCCCCACCACCATCGGCGCCCTGCTCAGCGCCATCGGCATCGCCGGCATGGATCGCATGATCCAGGCCAACGTCATCGCCACCTCCGGTCGAGCTGTCGAGGCCGCCGGCGATGTCGACGTGCTGCTCCTGGACAAGACCGGCACCATCACCCTGGGCAATCGCCAGGCCGTGGCCTTCCTCCCCGCGGAAGGCATCGACATCAAGCGACTGGCGGACGCCGCCCAACTCTCTTCCTTATCCGATGAAACCCCCGAAGGCCGCAGCATCGTGGTGCTGGCCAAGGAACTGTACGACCTCCGGGAGCGCGACATCCACGCCCTGGACGCCCACTTCGTGCCCTTCACCGCCCAGACCCGCATGAGCGGCGTCAACCTCGGCGAGCGGCAGATCCGCAAGGGTGCTGCTTCCGCCATCGAGGACTACGTCCAGTCCCAGGGCGGCAAGTTCCCCGACGACCTGCGCCGCACGGTGGATCAGATCGCCATGGCCGGCGGCACGCCGCTGGTGGTGGCGGAAGGCGCTCACGCCCTGGGCGTCATCCAGCTCAAGGACATCGTGAAGGGCGGCATCAAGGAGCGCTTCTCCGAGCTGCGCGACATGGGCATCAAGACCGTGATGATCACCGGCGACAATCCGCTCACCGCCGCCGCCATCGCCGCCGAAGCGGGCGTGGACGACTTCCTGGCCCAGGCCACGCCCGAGGCCAAGCTCAAGCTCATCCGCGAGTACCAGGCGGGCGGCCGCCTCGTCGCCATGACCGGCGACGGCACCAACGACGCCCCGGCCCTGGCCCAAGCCGACGTGGCCGTGGCCATGAACAGCGGCACCCAGGCCGCCAAGGAGGCCGGGAACATGGTGGATCTGGATTCCAATCCCACGAAGCTCATCGAGATTGTGGAGATTGGCAAGCAGATGCTCATGACTCGCGGCTCGCTGACCACCTTCAGCATCGCCAACGACGTGGCGAAGTACTTCGCCATCCTGCCTGCGGCCTTCGTGGCCACCTACCCGGCCCTGGGCGCCCTGAACGTCATGGGCCTCCACAGCCCCGAAAGCGCCATCCTGTCGGCGGTGATCTTCAACGCCCTCATCATCGTCGTACTCATCCCCTTGTCCCTGCGCGGTGTGAAGTACCGGCCCGTGGGCGCCGCCAAGCTATTGCAGCGCAACCTGCTCTGGTACGGCGTCGGCGGCCTCATCGTGCCCTTCATCGGTATCAAGGCCATCGACTGGCTGCTCGTCGCCTTCCATCTCGCGGCCTAAGGAGAATCCATGAACCTGCAACTTCGCCCCGCCCTCGTGTCTTTCATCGCCCTGAGCGCCATCACTGGCCTGGCTTATCCCTTCGTCATCACCGGGATTTCCAAGGTCATCTTTCCTCACCAGGCCGGTGGCAGCCTCATCGTCAAGGATGGCAAGGTGATCGGCTCCGAGTGGATCGGCCAGTCCTTCACGGCCCCCAAGGATTTCTGGGGCCGCCTCTCCGCTACCCAGGACGCCGACAGCAAACCGCTCCCCTACAACGCAGCCAACAGCGGTGGCTCTAACCTGGCCCCCAGTAATCCGGACCTCGCGAAAGCCGTCCAGGATCGCATCGCCGCCTTGCGCGCTGCGGATCCTGAAACCACCGGCCCCGTGCCTGTAGACCTCGTCACGGCTTCCGGCAGCGGCCTGGATCCCCACATCAGCCCCGCTTCGGCCGCCTATCAGGTGCATCGCGTGGCCAAGGCCAGGGGCCTGGACGAAACCAAGGTGCGTGAGCTGGTAACGGCCCACATCGAGGGACCCCAGCTCGGCGTGCTTGGCGAATCCCGCGTGAACGTGCTGAAGCTGAACCTGGCGCTGGACGCACTTTCGTCGAAGTAAACCCAACCTTCCTAGGGCCCGCCCAGCACGCCAAGATGAAGTGAACTCAAACCTGGGTCCATAGAATGGAAAAAGCCCTCAACAAGAGACTTTCCCTCATCGTGCGCCAGGTGCTGTACACCCTGCGTGGCGGCTTTCTGGTCCGGCCCCTGTCCATCGCGTTGGTCCTGGGTTGCGTCGGGGCCCTGCTTTCCGAATGTGAAGAAACCTATCCAATTCTCAGCGCCTGGGTACCGAGGGCGATCTTTCCCTCCCACACTGATCCGCAAGTGGCCCAGGTCATTCTTGGAGGCATCGCCGCCTCCATCATGACGGTAGTATCCATCGTGTTCGCCATCCTGCTGATGACGCTCACGCTGGCTTCCATGCAGTTCTCTCCGCGCATCATCGTGAGTTTTTCGAGAGACCGGGTGACGCAATGGACACTGGGCATTTTCCTTGGGACGTTCTCCTACTGCATGGCGGCCCTGCCTGCGGCCCGGTCTATGCCCCACCCTTTTGCTCCGGTTGCTACCGTGTTGGGCGCGATGGTGCTCGCCATTACATGCGTGACCTTGCTCCTGTTCTTCATCCACCACATCTCGCACGCGATCAGCGTCAATTACATCGTGGATCGCATCGCGGTCGAAACAGAAGCCGTCATCGACGACATGATGCCGCGGCCCCGTATGTTCCCCCATCTGATGGATGTCGGCCCCACGATCCCGGTATCGGGTGAAGCGGCCGTTCAAAGCGTTGTTTCGGGGTACATCCGTTTTATCGATACAAAGCGACTCGTCGAATTGGCCAAATCCTACCGCGTGGCGGTTCTCGTGCTCCGAAGGGTGGGCCATTTTGTCCCCGCAGGCCTGCCGCTGCTGAATGTATCCAAGCTAGAGAGGTTATCACCCGAGAATCACGCCGAACTCGCCCGCGTTTTCGACATCGGACCGTCCAGGACCCTGCAACAGGACATTGAGTACGGAGTACTACAGATCGTCGACATCGCCCTGAAGGCGATCTCCCCCGCCGTGAACGATCCCACCACGGCGATCAACTGCATCGACCAGCTGAGCCGTATCCTCATCCGCTTCGCGTCCAGAGAATCGCCGGAATCGGTGCTCTACGATCTGCCCGGGGTCGTTCGTACCCAGATCCCCTGGATCGGTTTCGACCAGCTGCTCTGCTCGGCGTTCGACCAGATACGCCACTACGCCAAGGGGGACATCGCGGTCAGCCTGCGGTTGCTTCGTGCGCTCGGTGACCTTGCCATAAGCACGGAGGATCCTACGTTCCACCGGGCCCTTGTCGAGCAGGGAAGACGGATCACTGCCGGCTGCGAGCAGCATCTTGGCGAACAGGAAATGAAGGCCATACGCGCCCGCCTGGCCACTCTGGAGGAGTCTGTGTCAGCCGGCCAGCGCCTTCCCACCGCCACCTGAACGGGCCCTACTCCCCTGTCCACAGCCGATACCCCACCCCAGGCTCGGTCCGAAGGTGCTGCGGCCGGGATGGCTCCTTTTCAAGTTTATGCCGGAGCTGGGCCATGTAGAGACGGAGGTTCACGATCTGCTCGCCGGTGGCGTCGCCCCAGACCTCCTTCAGGATCTGGCGGTGCGTCACCACACTTCCCGCGTGGCGGATGAGGGTGCTGAATAGGCCGTACTCCAGCGGCGACAAGTGAACCTCCCTCCCGTCCACCAGGACCTTGCGCTGGGCCAGGTCCACCCGCCAGTGATCCAGCTCGAATAGGGGCGATTCCCGCGATTCGGGTCCGGGATGCCGCAAGGCCACTCGGAGCCGGGCCAGCAGCTCGCTCGTGCCAAATGGTTTTGCGAGGTAGTCATCCGCCCCCACATCCAGGGCGCCCACCTTGTCCATCTCCTTTCCCCGGGCCGAGATGACGATGACCGGCATTCGGCTCCATTCGCGCAGATTCGACAGGAGGTCGAGGCCATCCATATCCGGTAGACCAAGATCGAGCAGAATTGCATCAGGCCGGTGCAGGACAGCCAGCAGCTGTCCCTCTTCTCCAGTGCAAGCCTCCAGGTAGCGGTAGCCGTTGCCCTCAAGGGCCACCCGAATGACCTGCCGCATGTTGACCTCGTCATCGATCAGCAGGATGAGGGGCCGGGTGTCTCTCACCGTACCACCCCCGAGGTCGTTTCGGCCGGTCGGACGCTGAGCTGTTCGGCGACAGGTCCAAGCACCAGCGCGGGAAGAAAACTGAGGCCTGAGACAATCAACACCGTGAAGAAAAGAACGCCACCGAAAAGGGGAGAAGCTCCCGGCAATGAGCCCTCGCCTACGGAGCGCCGGCGCTGGGTGGACAGGGATCCGGCCAGGGCGAGGGCGAAGGCCGCCGTGGCAAAGCGGCCCAACAGCATCGCCAACGCGGTGCTGAGATTCCAGAAGGGGGAATTGACGGACAGGGCCCCCATGCTCTGCCCATTGTTCGTCGCACAGGAGGCATAGGCGAAGACGACCTCGGTGAATTGCCTAGGGATGGGATTGCCGCTGAGACCCGCCCGGCCTACGGGCAGGATCAGGGCGAAGGCGCTGAGAACCAGGACGATGGCAGGCAGGACCAGCGCATAGCTGACTGCCATTTTCACTTCCCAGCTGCCGAAGGATTTCCCGAGGTATTCCGGGGTCCGGCCGATCATCAACCCCGCGAGAAAGACGGCCACCACCGCCGACATCAGAAGGCCCACGAGCCCCGTTCCGAGCCCGCCAAAGGCCACTTCGCCCAGAAGCATGTTGGATAGCAGGACCGCTCCGCCCAAGGGCGTGAACGAGCCGTGCATGGACGCGTTGGACCCACAGGCTCCGTTGGAGGTAGCAACGCCGGTCAGCACGGTCTGCGCCAATCCGAAACGGACCTCCTTCCCTTCGAGATTCGGCCCCTGGGCCACCGCCGCTGGCAGAGCCGGAGACCTTGCCCCTTCGGCCTGGTGGAGACCGACTAGGCCTAGGCTAAAAATCAGGGCCATGACGGCAAAGAGCAGCCAACCGGCATCCCGCCTTCCCGTCATGCGCCCGAAGGTGTGCGTGAGCCCCGCAGGCAGGACCACGATGGCAAGCATCCCGAGGAAATTCGTCAAGGGCGTCGGATTGGCGAAGGGGTGGGCCCCATTGGCCCCAAAGAACCCCCCGCCATTGGTGCCGAGGTTCTTGATGGCCTCCAGGGCGGCTGCGGGTCCCAGGGCCAACACTTGGATCCCGCCCTGAATCGGCGCCGTGGCCAGGTGATCCCGGAAGGTCATGACCACCCCCTGGCCGACCAGCGCCAACGCCAACAGTAGAACAAGGGGAAGGAGGACATACAGGACACTGCGGATGAAGTCGGACCAGAAGTTCCCCAGGCCTTCCGCCTCCTCCCGCGCAAACCCGCGAATGAAGGCCATGCCCAGCGCCAATCCGGTGCCGCCCGCAAGGAAACCCTGGGTGACGAGCCCGACCATCTGCACCGCATACTGAAGCGTGGTTTCGCCGGAGTAGGCCTGCCACGTGGTCCCGGTGGCGAAGCTGACGGCGGTGTTGAGTGCCAGGTCCCAGGTCATGGGTGTTGGAAGGTGCTGGGCCGAGGGTGGCCCGGGCAGCCAGCGTTGTGCCATCAACAGGCCGAAGAGCCCGGCGGCCCCGACCAGCCCCATCAGGGTGAAGGTCCAGACCTGCGCCTTCCAGTTCATGTCTGCCTTCGGGTCCACACCCATGAGGCGGTAGATCCCGCGTTCAATCGGACCCAGGACGCGTTCCAAGGTCACAGCCCGGCCGCTGAAAACCCGCTCTAGGTATCGGCCAGCCGGGACGGTCAGCAGGGCGACCAGAAGAAGGAAGAGCGAGTACTGGGCGAGGTCCATGGCAACCATGGTTTACCAGCCCAACAGCAGAACTGTATCGGGACAAAGTTGGTTGGTCCTGGCTCCCTCCTCTGGTGAGAGTCCCAGACTCGTTGGCTCCCTCTGAACAGGGGTAGCAGCAGCGCGATCTGCCAGTTGGCCAAGGGGCTCCAACACAATGCCATCATGAACCGCTCGTCCGATCGACTGTCCTGGCATGGCGGATATGCAAAGTCGTCCTTGTGCCAAACCACCCCACGGCACCAGAAAAGGCGTTTTCATCAGGACTCCCAGGACTTGGCTCCATAAGCCGCCCCGAAAGAATGGCGATGACCGGCGTTAAGGCGTCGCTAATAGATAGCGTCGGCGTGTTAAGAGTTCGTCTAGGAGCCCTAACAAGGATTCCCATTTCTCCCATGGCCGAATGTGCTGCTGATCATCATGTGATTCGACGGCGGTTGCCGCCTTCATCCACACACTTTGAAGGACAAACCCCGTATACGAAATCTTAATGGCGATAGCCCTGATCTCAACGCTGCATTAACACCAATGCTACGACCTTGGACACCTGTAGAAGGAAGGTGATTGCTTCCCTCTGAGTCGCCGAAAGGAGATGAAACCATGATCCTGCAAACGTGGTTGCTAACCCAGCAACGCCAAACCCTCGGATGAAAATCGAATTTTGTCATCACGGGCTGAGTCTTTCTCTAGAGGAAAGCGCGCCATGATCATGGACTGGTTCTTCCCTGTAGGTGTCCTCATCGGAGTAGTCGGCACACGAACCGCCCAGAAATTGCGTTACGTCGTGAAGGGCAGCACGAAGGATCGTGCCTGGACGCTGCTGCTGATCCTCTCCTGGCTGCCAACCTTTTGCTGGATTGTCGCCCAGTTCTTGAATCAGGAATAACCAAGCAAGCAATTCGGCACGGAGGCTATCTAAATGAAGTATCAAATTGCTCTGCTCGTGATCCTTCGAGTTGGTCTATTGGAAGCTGGAGAGCCTGAAGACTTGATGAAGGCACTGGAGCGCCTAAAAGGCATCACCCCTATCTCTGCAAGGGTCCAACTCCAGAGTTGGAGCGAGAGGACCCTAAACAAGAAGCCGACTGTGATGCATGGAAGCATTTCGCTCGTCGTATCACAGAACTCTCAGGGCCTTCAAACTTCTCTGGCGTCCCGGTTCGTAGAACAAATTGCCAAGGAGAGCCTGCGATCCACGTCCGATTCCGATCCAGAGCAACCGATCCGCTCGCTCCTTAAAGACCTTGATTACGGCCGTATTCATCACCTCTTGGACCAAGAAGAGATGCTCCATGGCCTAGTAGCGAGTAGCAAATTCACAGAAGGGAAAGCTGAAACCTGGGAAGGACAGATGGTCAGGACAATTGAATGCACTTTCAGGCCCCGCCTCAGCCCAGAAGAATCTTACCGCCTGAACCACAGTGAGGGTCATTTGGCCGTCAGAGTAAACGCCGATGGATTGCCTCTTCAAAGCGAAATCAAGATTGCCTACGAGGGGAAAACGAGTCGTATGTTCGGTCGTTATCTGGGGACAAAGCGGACTGAAACTCGATACAAGATGCATGGGGATCATCTGATCGTTTCCGAACGAACGGTGGACGATTACCTGTCCAAAGAGGATGGATCAGACATCACGAAAACAAGACAGATATATTCAGTAACCCCTGAATGAAATATCCAGCTCCAGAGTTGGTTAGGACTTTCCAAATATTTTTAGGGCCTCGAATTCTTGACAATATGAATTGATACGCTCCCACACCCCTATCGATTGGTATTTATGCCATGAAAGCCCTTGCAATCTTAATCCTCACGGCGCACCTCAGCGCTGCTTCTCCCACCGACGTAATCCATTCCCTGGACCGGTTCCCCGGTTTGAGCAATATCAAACAAACTCTCCATGTCGAATGTCGGGAAGAACATTTATCCAAGCCTGAGGAACCCCCACGAATCACGCGACAGGACCTGAAACTACGCGTTGAGAACGGTGAATTGTGGACTCAGCTAACCTCGAACCTCGAGGAACTGAATGGACTAGATCTGAATCAGATCATTGAACCAAGGCCCCTTATTCACAAATGGATGAACAGCAAGATCGCCACATCAGTAACACCTCAGGACGCGGCATGCCTTGTTTTCCAAACTCCGCCCCAGGTTCCCACTCGGTTGAAGCGCCTTTGGGAGTCAGAGGGTCATCTTGAGGTTTGGCTAGCTCCGGATTGCTCGATATCTCGCGCACGCCTCTGGCAGCGATACAAGGGAAGAACCCAGCGCATCGCACCGACCGAAGAAGTGAAGCTTCAAATCGACTACACCTTCAAGGTCGAAGGGGACCATCTTCTTTTGAACCGTATGGAAGAAGTCCAGGAAGAGAGCGAAGGCTACGACCTTCACAAACGATATCGCCTCGTGGAACTTGGAAAATGGAAATAGAGAGTCCCCACGGTCAGACCTCGAATTGAATTAAGTCGGACCCAACGGGCAACCTACCACTATTCGATTTGCTCTCATGAATTAATCACCGACGGCTCCTGCCTATGCCTACCGAGGGCCAGATTCCATTGGGATGGAAGAAGGCCAGTCGAGAGCAAGCCAATTTGATCGCTGGAGTTCTTTTAAAACCATTGAAGCCAGAACTCAAATTGCCCATTGCATAATCCCCCTTGTCATTTTTCTGCCTTATGTTGACTGTATGGCTATTCAAAAAATTCGGCAGTGCCATGTACGATTTTTTAACGTCGAATGGCCAAATTCAAACGCCGCCTTAACTCGTATGTCCCGAAACTGGTCATGGTCGAAGAAGGTCTTGTGTTGCCCCTTCGCTACCGCGAGAAGGGAATTCCCACTCTCGCAGAATCAACACCAATTTATATTTCTTGAGGTGCGTCCATGAAATTCACCCCCCGGTTGATCTTGTTGTTGGTTCTTCCCGCTCTGGCTTGGGCTGATGGCCCATCCGACCTTCAAGCGAACCTCCGGCGTCTCAATGGTCACGCTCCCGTTAAGGTCAACGTGACCTATACCAATTGCCAGGAAGCCAAATCCTTCCTTCAGCCAGTGACCAGCCAAGGATCGCTGCAGTTTCAAGTACGAGAGGATGGCTCACTTCTTCAGGTTGATTGGAACCTCCCACAGTTGGGGGCAGTGGACGGAGAGGAGCGCCTGTTGACCCAGGATCCTGGAGTCGGGACTCCGGTTCGCGATGCCATAAAGGAACTTGATGCTAGATGGCTCGACCAATTGCTGAATCAAGCAGGAGTCCTATCTCAGTTCTTGGAAAGTGCTCATTTCAAAAAAGAAAGCAGTGAACCCTATCAAGGCAGGTCTGCGAAGGCCCTGGTCTTTACGTTCGACCCGAACATTCGTCCTGACCACCGAGGTAGGGTGTCCCACACGGAGGGCACCCTGAAGGTCTGGATTGGAGAAGACGGTATACCGGTAGCGTCGGAGACCTTGATGGATTACGAAGGGAAACACAGCAGGCTCTATGGTCGCTTCCATAGTAAGTGTCTGGTGAAGACAACCTACGCGGTCATCAATCAGCGGTTAGTGGTGGCATCCAGTACGACAGAAGACCTTATGTATGACACGGGCGTGAAGGTGCAAAGAAAGAAGACTCTGAATATCTCAGAGACAATCTGATATTGAAACGATTCCATCAGCTAGTTCTGTTCTTAAATTTAACGTTCCTGTTCTATCACTATTCGTGATTCAAGCCTGTCACTAAACGGCCTTAAGGCCTCGCATACACCGCAATCGCCAAGATGCGGGGGTATTCCATTGGCTAAACAGGAGGATTGAAACCTCGTGATGAAGCACACCTATGGTTTCTTAACGGTCCGGTCCTACTTATTAGCACTGCTCTAACGCAGGTCGACGACATTCTTTCCAATCGGCCGTCGAGCCGAATTATAGGAGACAGGATGAAAACCCCCCTTCTACTGTTGCTGGTCGCTGGCCTCCCAGCCTTGGCGCAGGCTCCGACTACCAGCGTTCCCACGCCAGCTTCTGAACCGGCGAAAGCAGCTGAGCCCGCGAAACCGGCCGAACCCTTCGCGTTCGCCGATTTTACCTGGATGAATTCCGTTACGCGCAACTCTGAATCGATCCTGGATTCAAAGTACTTCACCGGGGAGTTCAGGTCCGACACGAGCGTGACCCATTCCTTCAACAACCCCTCCGACCACAGCCTGGTCGGTTCCACGCAGACGGGGCGGGTGGACGAGGTGCAACTCCAGCACCTTGGGGTAGGCGGCGATTTCCACTTTGAGAACGTCCGCGGACGGATCCTGACCCAGTTCGGCACTTACGGACCCCTGAACTCCCGGAACGACCCGAGTTCCACTGTAGGCCAGTGGGACTCACAGTCCGCCTACCGCTACGTTGCTGAGGCCTACGGTGGCTACCACTTTGACGTGATGCACGGCCTCAACGTCGATGCGGGCATCTTCATGTCCTACATCGGACTCTTCAGCTACTACGGGTTCGACAACTGGGCCTACCAGCCCTCCTACGTCTCAGCCAACACTCCGTGGTTCTTCAACGGCGTCCGCATCCAGGCTTTCCCCACCGATAAGCTGAAACTCGAGCTGTGGCTCACGAACGGGTGGCAGTCCTACAACAGCATCAATCACTCGCCTGGGATCGGCGGGAGCATCACCTGGCGGCCCAATGAGAACTGGGGCTTCATTTCGAATGATTACTTCACCGGCGAGGACTCCTTAGGCAATCCCCAACGCAAGCGGCGCCACACCGACAACAGCATCCTCTGGAAGGAGTGGGAAAGCAAATCCGGCATTATCAAAAAGGCTGCCCTCAGCTTCACCTTCGATCTGGGTGATGAACAGGGGGATGGTGTAAGCCGTTCGGGCACTCCAACTGCGCCCAAGCAGTACATGGCGGGTTGGATGCTCTACCAGCGCCTGTGGTTCAGCGACAAACAGGCCATGACAGTCGGCGGCGGCTACCTCGTCAACCCAGGCCGCTACCTGGCGCTGCTCCCACCCATCAACGGTGCCACCGCTGCATCGGGAACCCCCTACTTCACCGAGAACCCGGGAGACAAACTAAATCAGTGGGACTTCTCCCTGACCTACGACTACATGCCGAACCGGTTCATCACCTTCCGCAACGAACTCAATCGGCGCTTCAGCAACGTGCCCTATTTCGCCGGCGAGGGTGGCATCACGCCTCCTGGCGGCAATCAGGGTGCGCCAGGATCCGTTGTAGCTGGCTGGGCACCGGACCTGCGCAAGACCGAGACTCGCATCACCACCGCCATGCTCGTGAAGTTCTGAAACATGTTGTTTCTCTTCGCGCCACCTGCGCTCGAAGCGCCTCAACCGCCAGTGATCCCTCCACAGATCACCATGGATGAGGCGCTTCGAATCTTCCGGTCTCGGGGCCTGGACTTGCTGCTCGCCGAAGGCGCCGTGGCCCAGGCTCAGGGCGACCTTCGGATAGCGGGCGCGTTACCTGCACCCCAGCTCGGACTTTCCGCCGGAAAGTCCGAAGGCTACCTGCCCCAACTGCCAGGGCAATCCGCCCGGTCCTATGGGGCAAGCCTTTCTGATGGGGGAAGCCTGGATGACCTACTAGCTGGGCGCAGAAACTTGCGCGTTCGCTCGGCGGATGCGGCCCTTCGTGCCGCACGTTTTGGACGGGAGGACGCCTTGCGCACAGTGGGTGCCCTGGTGAAGATCCAGTTCCTCCAGGCGGCTCTGGCCAAGCTGAACGTGGACCTCTCGACCCAGACCCGAGATTCGGCCCAACACACCCTGGACCTCGTCCAGAAACGGTATTCGGCGGGAGCCGTCTCCGAGGTGGAAGTGGCCCGCGCAGAGGTGGCCTTCCTCGAGACTGAACAGGCCCTGGAAAGTTCCCGACAAGCGCAGGAATCCGCCCGGGCCAACCTAGCCTTTCTACTGGGCGAGCGGGGCCCAGTCCCCAACTTCGAAACGGTCGGATCCTTCGACCATCCCTCGATGCCTTCGGAGTTGGCCTCAGCCACTCCTGAATCGCTTCTGGGAGCCGCGAAGGTGCAACGTCCCGATCTGGCCGCAGCCAAGGCCCAGGAAGAGAAATTCGACTCGGCCCTAACCCTGGCGAGGCGGGAATGGGTTCCCGCGACCGGCTGGAGCCTGGGGGTAGCCCAGGAGGGCACGGGCCCGAACGCGTTGCAACCACGCACCTGGACCCTCGGATTGAACATCAGCCTTCCCTCCCCTCGAAAGGTTCAGGGCGATACGGCCCGTGCGCGAGCGGACCTGAGCGTTCAGGAACTCACTCGGCGGAAGGCCGAAGCCCAGACCGCGCTGGACGTCACCTCAAGTTGGGCCTCGTTTCAGGGCGGGCGTGCCCGATTGGCCCGCATGGAGGGCCACCTCCTAGACCAGTCGAAAAAGGCCTACGACCTGGTGGTTTTCCAGTACGAACGCGGCGCGACTTCGCTCCTGGATGTGCTGGACGCCCAGCGCACCTGGATCACCACCCGGAATGAATACCTGCAAAACCTCAACGACTACTGGAGCGGCATGTTTGGTTTGGAACAAGCCGTAGGAAAGGAGTTCTCCCGATGAAAACGATCAGCGCCCTTATCGCAATGATCCTCGCGGGCACGTTCGCAGCTTGCGGACACAAGCCCGAGGCGGAAGTCGGTGAAGCCCCGGCCGGTGAAGTCTGGCTTTCCGCACAACAGGACAAGGAGGCCAAGCCGGTGATGGAGACGGTGGCGGAGTGCCCTGTAGGTGGGCTGGTGCAGACGGTTGGCCGACTCACCTTCGATGATCGGCGCGTCTCCCACATCTTTTCCCCCTTGAGTGGGAGGGTCACTCGCCTACTGGTCGATCCCGGACAGCGGGTGAAGGCTGGGCAGACCCTCGCCCTGATCGATTCACCCGATATGGGTAGTGCTCTTTCCGATGCCCACAAGGCGGAAGCCGCCTTGGTGGCGGCGGACCAGGAATTCGCCCGGCAGAAGGAACTCTACGAAGCACACGCCGGAGCCAAACGGGATCTGGAGGCTGCGGAGGCGAACTACCGGGTGGCCATGGCGGAGCGGGACCGGGCCCAGCAGCGGGCGGCCATGTTCTACGCGCCGGATTCCAAGGGCGTGAGCCAAGGCTTCCTGCTCAAGGCTCCCATCGCCGGAGAGGTGATCGCACGAACCGCGAACCCCGGTACAGAGGTGCAAGGCCAGTACGGAGGCGGCAGCGCCGTGGAACTCTTCACCATCGGGGAAATCGACCAGCTATGGCTTCTGGCTGATATCTATGAGATTGATCTTTTCCGCGTGAAGGTTGGGAGCCCTATTCAAATCCAGATCGCCGGCTATCCCGAAAATCCGATTCAGGCCAGAGTCGAATGGATTTCCGGGGCCCTGGATCCAGCCACACGGACGGCCAAGCTCCGGTGCACCATTCCGAACCCCAAGCGGTTGCTGAAGCCCGAAATGTTCGCCCAGGTCTCAATCCAGGTGGAACCGGGCCGGGCCTTGGCCGTTCCCCGCAGCTCTACGGTTCGTCTCGCCAACCAGTCCTTCGCCTTCGTGGATCTTGGTACAAGGCCCGACGGAACCCATCGGTTCGAACGGCGTCCCATTCTGGTGGATGAGCAGACCAGCGGTGACCGCGTCCCCGTCAAGACTGGGCTCAAGGCGGGAGAGAGGATCGTGACCCAGGGCGCCATGCTGTTGATGGGACAGGGCTGATGCGTTGGTTCGTCCGTCTCGCACTGCAAAACCCTGTCTTGGTCCTGATCATGGCAGGGCTTATTGCAATGGCAGGATTCCTGGCCTTCAAGCATATGGACATCGAGGCCTATCCGGACCCTGCTCCGCCCCTGGTGGAAGTCATCACGCAGCCGGATGGCTGGAGCGCCGAGGAGGTGGAACGCGCGGTGACGGTGCCCCTGGAAATCAGTCTCTCAGGTATGCCTGGACTGGACCACATCCGCAGCCAGAGTGTCTTCGGGCTCTCTGACGTGAAGTGTTATTTCAAGTTCGGGACGGATTACGAGAAGTCACGCCAGGAAGTCATCAACCGCCTCCAGTTCGCGAGCCTCCCGAAGGGGCTGACTTCCCAGCTTTCACCCTGGAACGCCATCGGCGAAGTCTACCGGTACATTGTGCGGGGCAAGGGCTATTCCCTGGAGCAACTCAAGACCGCCGCGGACTGGATCCTGGAGAGGCAGTTCAGGCAGGTCCCCGGCGTCATCGACGTCACGAGCTTCGGCGGGGAAACGCGCCAGTACCAGGTGGAGATCGACCCCACCCGCCTTCGCGGGCGGGGCCTCCAGCTCACGCAGGTCATGAACGCCATCGCTAACGCCAACATCAATGTGGGAGGGCAGCGGCTCACCATTGGGGATCAAAGCTACACGGTTCGCGGCACCGGCCTTCTCAAAGACCTGAGGGATATCGAGAACATTGTGCTCGCTAGCAAGAATGGCGTGCCCGTGAGGGTCAAGGACCTCGCCACGGTCCAACTCGGCCATGCCCCAAGGCTGGGGCAGGTGGGACACGACCTGGATCCAGATGTAGTCCAGGGCACTGTCCTCATGCGGAAGGGGGAATCGACCCTGAAGACGCTGGCGGCCGTTCACGAACGAATCGACCACATCCGCAAGTATCACCTGCTGCCTCCGGGCATGGACATCGAGCCCTACTACGACCGTGGGGACTTGGTGAATATGACCACGCATACCGTCCTGGAAAACCTCCTGGTGGGCATGGGCCTGGTGGTCCTTGTGCTGTTTCTCTTCCTGGGCAACACGCGCGCCTCACTGGTGACGGCCATCAACATCCCGTTGGCGCTCCTGATCGCGTTCTGCGGCATGGTGCTCACCGGAACCCCTGCGAACTTGATTTCCCTGGGCGCCGTGGACTTCGGCATCGTCATCGATTCGACCGTGATCATGATGGAAAATGCCGTCCGCCATCTGACGGTCAGCCGCAGCGCGAACATTAAGGAGCAGATCCTTTCCGCGGCCCACGAGGTCGGTCGGCCCCTGGCCTTCTCCACCCTGATCCTGGCCGTGGCCTTCCTGCCCTTGTTCACCCTGAAGGGCGTGGAAGGGGTGATTTTCTCCCCAATGGCGAGAACCTATGCCTTTGCCATCGGTGGTGCCATCTTCATGGCCCTCACCCTCACGCCAGTGCTCGGTTCGCTGGTGCTTCGCAAAGACTCACTCAAGGAGAAGATGCGGCGCCACGATCCGGGGGAACACGGAGAGCACAATACCTGGCTGATGCGGGCCATTGTAAAGGTCTACGTCCCCCTGATGGAGAAGGGGCTGAAATACCCCATGCGGGCCATGGCCATCGGCACCGCCGTCATCGCTCTGGGCATATTCACATATCCCTTTCTGGGCGGAGAATTCATGCCCAAGCTGGAGGAGGGCAACTTCTGGATCCGGGCAACACTACCCGTTTCCACCTCTCTGGAGCAAAGCAACGTCGCCGCAGCCCGCATGCGAAATCTCCTCCTAAGTCATCACGAAATCACCCATGTGGTCTCTCAGGTTGGCCGCCCAGATGATGGGACCGACGTGACCGGTTTTTTCAACATCGAACTCTTCGCTCCGCTGCGGGATGAGTCCGAGTGGGGTCACGGCGTCACCAAGGATTCCTTGACCGACACCCTGTCCAAAGAACTGCAGACCACCTTTCCGGGCACAGTTTTCAGTTTCAGTCAGTACATCTCAGACAATGTGGAAGAAGCCCTGTCTGGCGTGAAGGGTGAGAATTCCGTGAAGGTCATCGGTCCCGATCTTCAGGTGAACGAGGCCAAGGCGGCCGAAGTCGTGGCCACGCTTTCGACCATCCCCGGTGTCCAGGATCTGGGCCTCATCAACTCCCTAGGCCAGCCGAGCCTGCGTATCAGCCCCGACCGGGAGAAGTGTGCCCGTTACGGCCTGAATACCGGGGACGTGGCCACAGTCATCCAGGCCGCAGTGGGAGGCCAGGCGGTTACCCAGGTCTACGAGGGTGAGAGGCTATTCGATCTCACGGTGCGCTGGCAGCCTCAATTTCGGCAGAGCATCGACGCTATTCGGCAGATCCCTGTGCCGACTCCGGATGGGAACAATATCCCGCTTGCTCAATTGGCCACCCTTGTCGAAGAAGACAGCCCCGCCACGATCTACCGCGAGGATGGACACCGCTATGCACCTGTCAAATTCTCCGTTCGCGGACGGGACCTACAGGGAACCATCCTCCAGGCCCAGAAAGCCGTGGAGCATAGGGTCAAGGTCCCCTACGATGTCCACCTGGAGTGGTCAGGCGAGATCAACGCTTTGAAAGAAGCCACCGGGCGACTGATGATCATCGTGCCCATCACGCTACTCCTCATCGCCTTCCTGGTCTACTCTGCCGTTAAGGACTGGCTCATCAGCCTTATCGTGTTCATGGGCATTCCCATGGCCTGCACCGGCGGCATCCTGGCTTTGAAGCTCTCCGGGATCAGCTTCTCCATTTCAGCTGCCATGGGCTTCATTTCGATCTTCGGCATCGCCATCCAGGATTCGATCATCCGTATCACTTACTTCCAACGGCTCTACCGAGACGAAGGCAAAGGTCTCGTGGAATCTGCCCGGGAGTCCGCCCTTGATCGCCTTCGGCCTGCGCTCATGACGACCTTGGTTGCCACCTTGGGTTTACTCCCCGCCGCTCTCAGCACCCGCATCGGAGTCCAGACCCAGAAGCCCCTGGCCATCGTCATCATCGGCGGGACCTTGACCATCGCCCTGATTACGACCGTCATTCAACCGGGACTGGTGGTGCTGTTCCACCGATGGAGGGAGAAGCTTCTGGGTCAAAGCGCCCCTGCACTGGAACAAGTTTAAGAATCCCCTGGTTCGTTTGGAGCTTCCGTGTCTGATATCTGCATCATCCTGACCACCTGTGCCGAAAAAGGGGTGGCCAAAGCTATCGCTAAGCGGGTTGTGGATCAGTCGCTCGCCGCATCCACGACGATAATCTCAGACACCAACACCTATTACGCCTATGAGGGAACGAAACGCTGGGACGAGGAATACATATTGCTCATTTTCACCATCGTGGAGCAGTACGTTCCCGTCGCTGAAGTCATCAAGGAGATGCACACCTATGAAATTCCGGAGATCTTCATGGTGAAAATAGATCAGGGTTCCGAAGATTCCATGCGATGGATCCGCCGAATGGGGCGTCCATGATCGCCTAAGCAAAAATTCTCAAAAAGGCGCCGTCCTGGACGGTTCAGACAGGGTGGCAAATCCTTAGTTAGGCGCCTGGTGGTGGCCTCTCAAACCTCCGAGGACCTGGTCTACGACACCGGGGAAAGGATGGAGACCCGGAAGACCCTGAACCTCTCTGCGGCGGGTTGACGCCCTTCTGAAGGCCTGGATTCAAATCAACCCGAAAATCCGGTGCTATTGTTTCCGATAGCAGCACCCTCCTAAGCACGGCAACCGGGAGTCCACATTCCCCTGGCGGCTGGCATCGGACCAGGGCTCCTGCCTGCCCAGATGATCACTTAGGATTCCGGATAGGTTTACCGCATGGCTCTCGAACGCCCGGACCCTGATGCCCTGCTCCGCAAAGTGCAGGAGGAGGAGGTGCGCGCGAACCGGGCCAAACTGAAGATCTTTTTCGGCGCCGCACCTGGCGTCGGGAAGACCTACGCCATGCTCTCCGAGGCCCAGGAACGGCGGGCCGAGGGGGTCGACGTCCTCGTGGGCGTGGTCGAGACCCATGGCCGGAGCGAGACCGGCGCCCTGCTCGAAGGACTGGAGGTCCTGCCCCGGAAGGAGCTGGCCTATGCGGGCCAGTTCCTTCCGGAATTCGACCTGGACGCGGCCCTGAAGCGCCGGCCCGCTCTCATTCTCATGGACGAGTTGGCCCACTCGAACGTGATGGGATCCCGCCATGTCAAGCGCTGGCAGGACGTGATGGAATTGCTGGACGCGGGCATCGATGTCCACACGACGCTGAATGTCCAGCACTTGGAGAGCCTCCGGGACGTAGTGGCCCAGATCACCGGCGTGATCGTGCGCGAGAACGTCCCCGACACGGTGCTGGAGAGGGCCGATGAGGTCGAGCTGGTGGACCTCTCCCCGGACGACCTGCTGGTGCGTCTCAAGGAGGGGAAGGTCTACCTGCCGGATCAGGCCAGGCACGCCCGGGAGCATTTCTTCCGCAAGGGCAACCTGCTGGCCCTGCGCGAGCTGGCCCTGCGCCACACGGCCGAAAGCGTGGACGCCCAGATGCGCCGCTACATGGCCTCCGAGGGGATCCACAAGACCTGGGCGGCGGGGGACCGCCTGCTGGTGTGCGTGGGACCGGGCGAACTGTCCGAGCGGCTCATCCGGGGCACGCGCCGCATGGCGGGGGCCCTGGGCGCCCCCTGGATGGCCCTCTACGTGGAATCCAGGAAGCACCTCCGGTTCACAGAGGCCGACCGGGCCCGGCTCGAGCAGAACCTGCGCCTCGCCGAAAAACTCGGCGGCGAGACGGCGGTCATCGAGGGGGCCGGCAGCCTCCAGGAGGACATCCTCACCTTCGCCCGGGACCGGAACATCACCAAGATCGTGGTGGGCAAGCCCTCTCGCCCCCGCTGGATGGAACTGGCGATGGGCTCCACGGTGGACGACCTCATCCGCCACAGTGGGGATATCGATGTCTACGTCATCAGCGGCGAGCCCGGGAAGGAACCGGCCGCACCCCTCATCCGGCAGCCCATCACGAGTCCGGTGCACAACTACGTGCTGGCCGCCCTGGTGGTGGCCATGGCCAGCTTTGTTTCCGTGCTCATCTTCCGTCACGCGGAATTGGCCGAGATCGTCATGGTGTACCTGCTGGGCATCCTGATCGTGGCGACCCGGGTCGGCCGAGGGCCCTCCCTCCTCGCGTCCATCCTCAGCGTGCTGGCCCTCGACTTCTTATTCATCCCCCCACGCTTCTCCTTTGCTGTCACGGATCTCCGCCATGTGGGCACCTTCGCCGTCATGCTCCTGGTGGGGGTGGTCATCGGCAATCTCACGGAGCGCGTCCGCGCCCAGGCCCGCCTCGCCCGGACCCGGGAGCAGCGCACCCGCGCCCTCTACCGGCTGGGGCAGGAACTGGCCCGCAGTGCGGGTTCCGCCGCCCTGGTGGCCTCGGCCATCCAGAACGTGACCACCCAGTTCCAGAGCCAGGGCGTGGTGCTCCAGCCCGACGAGCATGGCCGGCTGCAGATGCCGGATCATCCCATGGCCTTTCCCCTCAACGAGCAGGAACTGGGGGTGGCCCAGTGGGTCTTCGATCATGCGGAACCCGCGGGTCTCGGCACCCTCACCCTGCCCGGGGCCCGGGCCACCTATCTTCCGCTCAATGGCGCGCACCGGCCCATCGGCGTCATGGGCGTGCTGCCGGAGAGTTCACCCCGGTGGGCTGAACCTGATCAACGGCAGCTGCTCGAGGCCTTCGCCACCCAGACTGCCCTGGCCCTGGAGCGCGCCCAGCTGGCCGAACAGAGTGCCCGGGACCGCCGTCGCGCCGACGAGGAGCGCCTGCGCAATGCCCTCCTCAGCTCGGTCTCGCATGACCTCCGCACCCCCCTCGGGGTCATCACCGGTGCCGTGAGCACGGCCCTCGAGACGCCGGATCTCAGTGAGCCCGCCCGCCGGGAGCTGCTGCAATCCGCCCAGGAGGAGGCCCAGCGCCTCCACCGTCTGGTCAGCAATCTGCTCGACATCACGAGGCTCGAAGCGGGTTCGCTGGAACTCCACACCGAATGGACCCCCCTGGAAGAGGTGGTGGGCGCGGCCCTCAATCGCAAAGAGCTGGCCTCCGAGGCGCACCGGGTGCGCGTATCCCTGCCTGAGGACCTGCCTCTGGTCGCCATGGATGGGGTGCTCATGGAACAGCTGCTCCTGAACCTCCTCGACAACGCGCTGAAGTACTCCCCGCCCGGCTCGCCGGTGGACATCAAGGCCTGGGCCGCCGGGAAGTCCCTTACCCTCTCCATCACCGACCAGGGACCGGGCATCCAGGCCGGAGAGGAGGAACGGATCTTCGAAAAGCTCGCCCGGGGCCAGGCGGCTTCTAACCGTCCGGGAGCGGGCCTGGGCCTCGCTATCTGCAAGGGCATCGCCACTGCCCACGGCGGGACCATCCAGGCCGTCAACCATCCCCAGGGCGGCGCCCAGTTCCTCGTGACCCTGCCCCTGGGCACGCCCCCGCAGATGCCGAAGGAAGCGCCGTGAGCAGCCCGGCCCCCGTGATCCTGTTGATCGAGGACGAGCCGCAGATGCGGCGCTTCCTGCGGGTGGCCCTGGAGGGCAGCGGCTACCGCTACCTGGAGGCCGCCACCGGTCAGGAAGGTCTGGCCCTGGCTGTCCAGCACCGACCCGAGGCGATCCTATTGGACCTGGGGCTGCCGGACATGGACGGCCTCGACCTGATGGCGCGCCTGCGGGAGTGGAGCCACACCCCGGTCATCGTGATCTCCGCCCGCGGACAGGAGGCCGACAAGGTGGGCGCCCTGGACGCGGGGGCCGATGACTACCTCACCAAGCCCTTCGGCACCCGCGAGCTGCTGGCCCGCATCCGCGTGGCCCTACGGCACGCGGATCCCGAAGCTGCAGAGGAGCCGGTGTTCGTACTGGGACGGTGGCGGGTGGATCTGGCCAAACGGCAGGTGCTCGTGGAAGGCCGGGAAGTCCATCTCACCCCCCTGGAATACAGCCTCTTCACCACCCTCATCCACCATGCCGGCAAAGTGGTCACCCACCGGCAGCTATTGAAGGAAGTCTGGGGCGGCGCCGCGGGTGCGCAGCCCCTCTACCTCCGCGTCTACATGACCCAGCTCCGCCACAAGCTCGAAGAGGAGCCCTCAAGGCCCAAGTACCTCCAGACCGAACCCGGCGTGGGCTACCGGCTCTTCATCGAGGATTAGCGGTGGCGTTGGCGCCGTGGGCCTCGCTCACTCGAAGCGGATTTCATCGGGGTTGAGGATCTGCAATAGAACCTCGCCATCCTCCACGAAGAGCCTGGCCTGGCACGTCCGCTCGGGAAGCGCCTCAGCCAGGTGTTCCAGTTCGGTGATGCCAGCCTCCAGGTGTTCCAGCAGGACCAGTGGGTCATGGTGAAACGTGGCCAGGCAGCTTTGCGTGCCCGGAGGATCCAGCGCCTCGGCCTCCAGCAAGGCCCCGGAACGGCCGAAGTAGGTAACGATATCGGTGGCCACGCCAGCCACCGCGGGATCCGGGAAGCAGGATGCGAAGAAGGCCACTTGAAGGGCGGTGGTATCTGCGTCTGCATGTGTATCCAGGAAGTCCGCGAAGCGCCCGAACAGCTCGGAGGGGGTCAGGGCCAGCGCTTCCAAGAGCATGGCGAACCACGGCACCGCCTTCCCCTGGTTGTACATGAGATCACAGGCCCGGGCCATCCGTGCGGCCGCACCCATGTCCGCTTGAGTGAACGTGGGCGAGGCGATCACGGTGTAGGGGCTGTCCTCCTGGTGGCGAAGGCCGAAGTCCGGGGCCGTGTCATGGAGCCGCGTGCCGGGCAGGACCGACAGTGGGAAGATGTCCAGATGATTGGGGGCGAGGCCGAGGGCGAAGTCGAGGCTGGCGTGGAAACCCTCCAGCGTGTCCCCCGGCAATCCGTAGATCAGATCGAATCCGTAGGTGGCTCCGGCCTGGTGCAGGAGGAGGACCTTGGCCTCGAAGTCCGACCGATCGATGCTCCGGCTGATTCTGCGCAGCACCGCATCATCGGCGCTCTGCAGACCGATCTGCAGTGTGCACCGGATGGCGGCAAACAGCCGGGCCAGCTCGGCATCGATGAATTCGCTCCGGAGCTCGAAGAAGAAATGGATGGCCGGGGCCTGCTCGGCGATCAAGCGCAGGATGGCCTTGGCCTGACGCTGATCGAAGTTGAAGGTGGGATCCAGCACGAAGACCTGGCTCACACCACAGGCCTCGAAATGCAGCAGTTCTGCCTTCACCCGGTCCATGGGGACGCGCCGGATCCCTGAGGTTCCCCGGGATTCGAAGCAGAAATCGCAGCGGAAGGGGCAGCCCCGGGACAGCTCCCAGAGCATGCCCGGATAGGCGGAAGGATCCAGGCTGCCGTCCAGGTAGGGCGAAGGCAGGGTGGCCAGGTCCTTCACGAAACCGGGACTGATGCTGCGCTGAATCTCCTCCACCGAGATGCCCTTCAGCAGGCTCCCCAGGGCCTCCACGATGAGTTCCTCGCCCTCACCCGGAAGCACGAGATCCAGCCATCCTTCGCTCAGCATGCCCGCCGGATCCGCGGTGGCTTCGGAACCCCCGGCGAAGAGCAGGATGGAAGGGTTCCGGAGCCGCAGGACCCGGGCGATCGCGCGGCTCAGGGCACGGTTCCACACATAGATGGAAAACCCCACCCAGTGGGGATTCAAAGCGATGATCTGCTCCGCGCAGGCTTCGGCGGATTGCTGGAGAAAGAGATCCAGGATCCGGGTCTGGATGGCCTCGGGATGGGCACGCTTCAACACCGAGGCCAGCATGGCCGGGCCCAGCGGCACGGACCGCGGGGAAGGCTCGAGGTGAATGGCGACCAAGACCAGATTCATGCGTACGTCCTGCTCGATCATACGCAGCCCCATACACGGCTGCCCGAGTCTGACGCAGCAGAGACCTCTAGACTTCCACAGCCTCCTCCGTGGCATCCACCAGATCCACGTCCATCTCCATGACGCCATCCGCTCCAAAGGTGGACATGGGCTTGAAGCGGACGCCCCACAACACCTCGTCGACGATGTAGGAAGTGCGCTGGTAGATGCTCTGGGAGAAGGTGTCGTCGAAGGCCTTGATGAGGACGATGAACTCTGCCTTGGTCTTTCGAAGATCCTCGTCTTTCAGGCCGAAGAGCGGGCTCGCCTCGTCGATGGGATGCACCACGGTCCAGCTGGTGGGGAAGAGGTTGATCTTGCTCCGCTCCAGGGTCAGCGTGACAAAGCGGCGGAGTCCGCTTTCGGCATCCAGGAAGGTGAACACCACGGTGGCCTCGACTTCGATGAGCTGGTTGCTGCGCCGGTTGACGAACCGGAACATGAAGCCCGTGATGCCGCGGTAGGGCGCGATCAACCCATTCTGGCTGAAGCATATCTGGGCATGGGGCCTGGAGAACCGGCCGTAGAGCAGGCCGGTGGCCAGGGCGAAACTGAGCAGGCCCAGCAGGGATTCCAGGGCAGCCACCGCGCTGACCAGGTGGCTGTTGGGGCTGATGTGGCCGTATCCCACGGTGGTGAGGGTCTGGGCGCTGAAGAAGAAGGCGTCCAGCATGCGGTCCAGGCGGGAGTCGCCTCCGGTCCGGACGAAGTGCTCCATGCCGATGCCCACATAGACGGCGGCGAACAGGGCATTGGTGATGAGGAAGCCCAGGAAGAGCAGGCCCAGGAAGCGGAAACCGCCCATGGTGATGAGGCTGTGGTAGAGCTCGTAGCTCCGGAAGACCGGCAGCCCCACGCGCCGCACATTGAAGGAGCCATCCTTGTTGACGCTACGGCCAGGTCCGATCCGGGTGCCGAGGCCCAGGTCATCGCTGAAGAGGAGTCTGCTGAGGTTGGGCAAGGGCGTCATGGCACCTGGAGCTGGAAGAAGATGATGAAATCAAGGATCGGGCGCCGGGACAATGACAAATCGAGAGAGGAGATCAGCCATGACCACCACCCTTGCCTTTGATGTCTACGGAACCCTGATCGACACCCATGGGATCGTCGCCGCCCTGCAGCCCCAGCTCGGCCACCGGGCCATCGATTTCTCGCGTGCCTGGCGGGACAAGCAGCTGGAGTATTCCTTCCGGCGCGGACTGATGAAGCAGTACGAAAGCTTCGCCGTCTGTACCGGCCAGGCCCTGGACCACACCTGCTCCCAGTTCGGCCTTTCCCTGGGCCCTGCGGCGCGGGAAAAGCTCCTGGATGCCTACCGGGCCCTACCTGCCTTCAAGGATGCCCGCGAAGGGCTGGCCCGGGTCCGGGAAGCCGGCTTCAGGCTGTTCGCTTTCTCGAATGGGCCTGCGGAGGCGGTGGGGTCTCTGCTCGCGCAGGCCGGCCTTCGGGACTTCTTCCTGGATGTGGTGAGCGTGGACGAGGTGAAATCCTTCAAGCCGGACCCCGGCGTATACACTCATTTCCTACAGCGGGCCGGCGCCACGGGCGGCGATGCCTGGATGATCTCCAGCAACCCCTTCGATGTGCTCGGCGCCCTTTCGGCGGGAATGCGAGCCGCATGGGTCCAGCGCTCCCCGGAGGCCCTGTTCGACCCCTGGGGTATCGAGCCTACCGTGACCGTCGACAGCCTGTCGGACCTGGTGGCGAGGATCCATCCTTAGGCGGGGATTCGACCTTTAAGCCTGTCGCTCATTTTCAGTCCTCAGCCTGGCCGCACATTCGGGACAGATCCCATGGCTGAAGGCGGCCTTGGTCCTGGGCCCCAGGTAGGCCTCCAGCTCCTGCCAGTACCCCTCATCGTCTCGGATCTTCTTGCACCAGGCGCACACCGGGAGTAGGCCCTCCAGTTCCTTGACATTCTTCAGGGTCAGGTCGAGGTTCTCGTGGAGCGCCTGCTCACGCTGGAAGGCCAGCTTCAGCCTCCCGGTGACCACCGCGACCAGCGAGTAGGACAAGAGATGGTTGAGGGTGTCCCAGATCCGATAGAACTCATGGGTCAGGGGCCGTCCCGAGGCCAGATCCAGGCTGTACCAGCAGCAAGCGGAGAGGAGGGCGAAACCCAGGCCCCGCGCCGTGCCCACGCCCCAGGTCGCGATCAGCACCGGAAGGACATAAAAGGCCGAAAACCCCAGCTCAAAAGGCGTGAAGGCATCCACCGTGGCGACCACAGCGAGCACCGCCACGGCAGTCAAAAAGATCACAGCCGGAGAATGACCTGACTCGGCCCTAGGAGCGCCTGGCGATGTGAGGGACGCGATTCCCATGGTGGATATGCCCCGGGGCAGTCGGGTGGTAGTCAGAGACGCATTCAGCGGGGGCCGAGGCCCTTCGCTTACAGGATCGTGAAGGACGGATTTGGGAGGATGTTGTCAGGGGGATTGTTGTTGATGGATCCCCCATTAGGTCCAGGAACCGTTAGCGTGAGCACATAACCGGATCCAGTAGGAATGCCGGTTGGCACCGTGGTGGTGATCTGGTTGGCACTGACCACCGTGTAAGTGGGCTGCGACGTGCTGCCAGGGGATGAGGCAGGGCCATAGAAAACCAGGGGGGCGGTCGCGCCGATGAAGCCTGAACCCGTGATGGTCACCGTATCCCCAGGATGCATGGTTGCCCCTGCGGCGGGGTCGGTGCTGGAAGTGAAGCTATTAATGGTCGGCACGACGTAAAACGAGGTGCTGGACGAGCTGGTTCCTGCGGAGTTCGTGACCACGATGGGCCCCGTGATGGCACCCGCAGGCACAAAGGCATCGATCTGGCCGTCATTGACCACAGTGAAGACTCCAACCGCCACGCCGCCAATGGTGACGGCGGTGGTGCCGGTGAAGCCGGAGCCGTAGATGAATAGGGAGTTGCCTATGGGTTCCTGGGCAGGCGTGAAGGGCAAGGAAGTAGAGGAGGAGGAAAGGATGGATGGCGAGTTGGTGTGATGACCCGAACACCCCAGAGTAGTGATGCTCAGGGCGCCGCCGATCAGGCAAGGCAGAACGATCCGGTGAACCAAGCCCATGCCGGTCTCCTCAAATAAACAAGTGGGTGTGTGAATCTGAAGGTGCTGCTTCGAACGCATGCGTTCGATTCAGATGAGATTTCCCTGGGAGTCTAGCGGTGCCCGCCAGAGCCCATTCCGCGAGAGAAACCACCCCCGCCATGGTAGCCTCCGCCGCCGTGGTAGCCCCCGCTGCCATGATAGCCCCCATAGGACCGGCTGACACCGTTCCAGCGTCCTCCGCCCCAATAGGCTCGGCCGCCCCCCCCGTAGTAATGGTAGTGGCCGCCGTAGCCGTACCAGTGGCCCAGCCCGACCCCGAACCAACCATAGTATCGAGGGCCCCACAGGCCGAAATAGGGCATGGGACCCCAGCCCCAGAGCCAGGGCGCGACGACCCAGCACCATCCGGCGTCTGGATAGTAGACATACATGTTCGGGGTAGACCCATCCGGCGGCAGGTGCGTGAACTTGTCCCCGTAGGGCATCCACACCCACCCGTACTGCTCCGTGTAGACCCACTGGCCGTCCTCGGCAGGCTTCTGCCGGGAGGTCCCCTGAGGCTGCTCCGAAGGAGGTTTGGGGAGGACCGCCGGGGGCGGAGGAGGCGGGTTGGTGGGAGGCGGCGTGGCCGGATCGACTGCCGAGGGGGCTTGGGAACTGGAGTTGACCGGGGCCTTGTCCGGTTCCTGGGCGACCCCAGCCACGGACAGGTTCGCAAGCGTGGTGATCATGACCAGGGTGCTCTTCAGAGACTTCATGGTGCACCTCCTGCTGCATTAGACACTGGCTGGGCTGGATTGGTTACATCGGTCATGGGCCCGGGCGAAATGAAAACCTCTCTGCATTCAAGGCTGCCGGCAGGTAAGCCTTCTACTCCATTTCAAAGGAGAGGTAAGTCAGCTTCCCCTCCCGTTCGACCTGGAGGGCGGCGGCATCCCCGGCCTTGAGGGCCCGGACGGCCTTCTTGAGGGTTTCCAGGGAATCGATCCGAGTCTGGTTGAGCGCGCGGATGACATCTCCCGCCTGGAGGCCAGAATCGGCTGAGGCCGCGTCTTGGATCCGGGCACCCACCACCACGCCTGGACCACTCCGCAGATGAGGCATGATGCTGCGGATCTGATCATCGATGTCCACACCGATGATGCCGAGTCGTCGGACGAGACCCTGGCCGGACATGGCCAATTCGCCCAGTCGATCGGTGGGACGGGAGGATTCCTTAGCCTGAATTTCCAGCGTGTAGGTTTCATCCCCATGCAACAACTTGAGGGTCACGAGTTTGTCGATGGGGTGGACGAATACGGACCTCATCAGTCCGGGAAGGGTGTAGACAGGCTGCCCATCGAAGGCGTCGATGATATCCCCGGGTTCCACGCCCGCGGCCTTGGCGGCGCCATCCGGATCCACGTCGGAGATGACGACCCCCCAGTCCCGAGGGAGATGGAGGCCCGCCGCCAACTCGGGTGTGACGGGCTGGGGGAAGATCCCGACTTCGATCCGGCGCACATGGCCGTACTTGCGCAGGCTTTCGTAGACGAACTTCACGGTCTCGGCCGGAATGGCAAACCCCAGTCCCTCGCTGCCTCCCGAGCGGGTCAGGATGAAGGCGTTGATGCCCAGGAGAGCACCTTCCGCATCCACCAGCGGACCCCCGCTGTTGCCTGGATTGATGGGGGCATCGGTCTGGATGAAGGCCATCGGAAAGGCATTCTCCACCTGGCGCTCAGCAGCGCTGACGACCCCCATCGTCACCGAACTGTCCAGCCCATTCGGGCTGCCGATGGCGAACACCAGCTCGCCTTGCTTGGCCACGTGCGCTTTCTCCAGGGACAGGACCGGGAGGCCGGTGGCCTCGATCTTCAGCAGGGCCAGGTCGACGTCTGGCTGGCTGCCGATCACCTTGGCGTCGAAGATCCTTCTGCGGGTGGAATCCGTGGCAGAAGGACTGGTGCCTGGAATCGCCGGGAGCATGACGCTGACCCGCTGAGCGCCGTGAATCACATGCTCGTTGGTGAGGATGAAGCCCGAGGCATCCACGATGATCCCCGAGCCGAGGCTGCGCTGGCGTTCGACCACGGCGGCCTCGGTCCGGTTGCCGCCCTCGGACAGGCCGAAACCCACCACCCGGATCTGGACTACCGCCGGGGATACCTGGGCCAGGATCTGGGCCATCTCGGTGTTCAGTTCCTGGATGACACTCCCCCTGGAAGCGCCGCGAACAACGGATTTCGGATGCGGTACGGCCTGCCCCTGGGCTACCACGCAGGCGAATATCCACAAAGGAGATGCCACCGCCTGCCATGTGAACCGGCTCATCGGCCCTCCTCATCCCGAGCATGCGCTGAGCGGCCGGTTAGTTCCAGGTCGCCTGAGGTCATCCCCCCAGGCTTCGCCACTCCCAAAGCACGTTCGCGATCGCCCAACTGCCATGGTGGGCGGCGAGATGGATGAAGGCCGTCCATGGTCCCAGGTCCACCCGGGCGCTGCCACTGTGGCCCTGGACATCCAGCACCCACACATCCGCCTCGGACACGCGATCCCGGACCGCCTTCCCGAGCAGGGACTGGACCCCAATGAGGTGTTGCAGGGCCTCCGAACTGGAAAGGGTTTCCAGCCCCAGGATGTGCTTGGCGAGGCCCGGATGGAGGCAGGCGAACATGGCTTCGGTATTGCCATCGAGCCAAGCCGTGGCCCAGAGCTGGATCACCGCCGCAATGCCCTGGGTAGGAGGGGCCGGATGGAACGACAACGCAGCGGGCCTGAGGGCCGTCTCTTCGGGCACCTCGACCATGCCAAGGGTTCCCACCAACAGCAATGAGGATTTCAAGGTGCCCCGTGGCATGGTGCCCTCCGGTTTCAGGTACAGACCCCGAAACAGGAGTGAGGTTGAGTGGGGACTTGTTCCCCGAAGGCGTGGGCTCAGGCGTCTTCGTCCACCGGAATGACTTGGATGGCGGTGGCCTTCACGAGGGCGGTGATGGAATCCCCCACGCAAAGGTTCAGATCCCTGCAGGCCCAGGTCGTGACCAGGGATTCCAGGGGGAACCCACAGTCCAGGCGCACCCGGGTGAGGGCGCCCCGGACGTCCAGTTCCACGATTCTCGCCGAGAGGTGGTTCCGGGCGCTCATGGGCTGGGTGTCCAGACGTTCCAGGGCCACGCCTTCGCTGCGAATGCAGAGGCGGGCCTGGCTGAAGTCGCCGCCGGGATCGGGCGCGAAGAGCAGGACGCTCCCCACCTCCAGACACAGCAGCCCTTCCCGCCGTCCCACCACTCGGGCCCGGACCACGGATTCAGTGCCAGAGTTGTCCAGCTCCGCGGCGAGGCCCGTCAGCACGTCCTCAGGACGGCCCTCCTCGACGATGCGGCCCGCCTCCATCCGGAGCATGCGATCTCCCAGGCTCAAGGCCTCAGCCCGATCATGGGTCACCAGCAAGGCGGGAATCCCATCGGCCTTCAGCATGGCGCGCAGTTCATGGCGCAACTGCTCCGCCGCCGGCCGATCCAGGGAGGCGAAGGGCTCATCGAGGAGGACCAGCCTCGGCTTGGGCGCCAGGGCCCGGGCCAGGGCCACCCGCTGCTTCTGACCCCCGGAGAGTTCGCCGGGACGCCGGTGCTCCAACCCTGCCAGGCCCACGCGCCGGATCAGTTCCGCCACGCGGCCGGACTGCGCCGTGTCCCTGCCCAGCCCGAACGCGATGTTGGTGGCCACGCTGAGGTGGGGAAAGAGGGCCCCCTCCTGGAAGACGTAGCCCACCCGCCGCCGGTGGGCAGGCAATTCCCGCGATCCCCGGAACCAGGCCGTGCCATCCAGGCTGATCTGTCCCCCATCGGGCCTTTCCAAGCCGGAGATCAGCCTCAACAGCGTCGTCTTGCCGCAACCTGAGGGACCGAATAGCACCGTGATCCCGAAGTGGTCCAGATCCACCTCCAAGGCGGCCTGGATCAACGGGCCGTTTGCGAACTGCCTCTGGACATCCACTGTCAATTTCATCGCGGCTCCCGGGCCCGGAGCCAGGCGGTGGAGAGCAGCACGAGGAAGGCGAAGGAAAGCAGCGCGAAGGCGGTGTGGTGGGCCGCCTCCATGTCGAAGGCCTGGACCTGGTCGAAGAGGGCGATGGACAGCGTGCGGGTGCGGCCGGGCAGGTTGCCGCCCACCATCAGGACCACACCGAATTCACCCATGCCATGGGCGAAGGCAAGGATGGCGCCCGCCAGGAGTCCGCGCCAGGACAGCGGCAGGGCCACCCGGAGGTAGGTGCTGATCCGTCCGTGCCCCAGGGTGGACGAGGCCTCCAGCAGGCGCCGGTCCACGCTCCCCAGGGACGCGACCAGGGGCTGCAGGAAGAAGGGCAGGTTGATCAGCAGGGTGGCGATCAGCAGCCCGGAGAACGAGAACACCAGCGCGCCGCCGCCTGTGACAAAGCCCCAGGCCTGGCCCAGGGGACTGCGGGGCCCGAAGGACTGGAGCAGGTAGAAGCCCAGCACGGTGGGAGGCAGCACCAGCGGCATGAGCAGGGCCGCTTCCAGGACCTCCTTGCCCCGGAACCGACCGTAGGCCAGGGGCCAGGCCAGAGCGATGCCCAGGGGCACCAGCAGGGCCACCGCGCTCAGGGCCAGCCTCACGCTGAGCGCGGCGGCGCTCCAGTCCATCCATGGGGCGGCAGGGTTCATGCGATCGAACCGGAAAATTGCATCATGGTGCCCCGAAGCCCAGCCTGGCAAGCGTGGCCTGGGCTTCGGAACTCAGGAGGTAGGCCCGGAAGGCCGCCGCCAGAGCGGGCTGAGCGCTGCGCTTGAGGAGGACGCCGCACTGCTTCTGCACCGGGTAGAGGTCCTGGGGCACGGTCCAGGCCAGACCTCCGACCAGGACCGGCGCGAGTACCTGAGGCGAGCTGATGAAGCCCGCTTCGGCGGCCCCGGTCTGGAGATACTGGGCGGCCTGGGCGATGTTTTCCCCGAAGACGAGCTTCGCCTTCACGGCCTCGTAGAGCCCGGCCGCCTTCAGCGCCGTCTCGGCGCTGCGGCCGAAGGGCGCGAGGGCCGGGTTGCCCATGGAGACCCGCTTCACCGCAGGATCGAGCAGCACCCTGAGGCCATCCTTGTCCGGAGCCAGCCCGAGATCCCTGCGGACCCACAGCACGAGGCGTCCCGTGGCGTAGGGGAAGCTCGGTCCCGAGACAAGCCCTGCGGCCACCAGCCTGGCGGGGAAATCCGCATCCGCGGCCAGGAACACATCGAAGGGAGCACCCTGCTGGATCTGGGCCACCAGACTGCCCGAGGCGCCCAGGCTCACCTGCAGCCTAGTCCCCGGATGCCTGGCCTCGAAGGCGGGTCCCAGGACATCCATGGCCGTCTTCAGATTCGCCGCCGCCGCGATCGTCAGCGTCTGACCTTGGTGGGCCTGAACGGAGGAGAGCGCGACCAGGATGAGCAACAGTAATATGTAGGGGAACCGCCACCGCATGAAACACTCCTGGAGAACGCGAACGGAATCGATTTTGAAGGTCCCTAGACCACACCGAGGATGACGCTGGACGCCTTGAAGAGGGCGCAGGCATGGGACCCCACGCTAAGCCCCAAATCTGAAGCGCTGTCATGCGTAATGACGGCACTGATGGAATTCCCTTCTCCCAGGTCCACGTTGATCTCGGCATTGACGGGGCCATCAATGATCTTGATGACGGAGCCACAAAGGAGGTTGCGGGCGCTGACCTTGAGGGTGTGCAGATCGGTTCCGAGGATGACGGAACTGGCCTTCACAATGGCATAGGCCTCCTTGCCCAGTTCCAATCCCAGCCCATCGACACTGGCCACCGTCACGGTCGCGGTAATGACTGCCCCGCCCTTCAGGGTCAGGACCACCATGGCGTTGACCGCGCCGCGCGTGATTTTCGTGACCGTGCCCGAAAAAATATTCCGGGCGCTGACCTTCAAAGAGATCCGACGGAGGAATGCATAAAGTTGGTCTCCCGCCTCGATGCGGCTGCTGATGTTCTCTAGAAACCGCCGATGTTCCTCGTCGAAGATATGGAACTGCTTGACCACGTTCAAACCCGCCTGCGTGAGGGCAGTTCCCCCACCTCCCTTGCCGCCGACACTGCGTTCCACCAGGGGTTTGTCCGCCAGATTGTTCATGAGATCCACCTGATCCCAGGCGGTCTTGTAGCTGATCCCGACGGCCTTGGCGGCCTTGGTGATGCTGCCCAGTTCGCCGATCTTCTCCAGCAGGGCGATGCGCTCCTCCGCGAAGACCTTCTGCCCTGATTTCTCCAGCCAAAGGGAGCCGGTGAGTTCCATGGGGTTCTTGTCTTTGCGTTTCAACGTGGCCGCTCCTGGCATCCAGTCATGGTCTCAGAGATTTCCCCCTTTGCAGGTCGTTATATATACTATTATATATCGAAATCGGGAAACCCCCGGTGCTCAAGAAGGTGCCAAGACCGAGCCTGATTGCCCGCAGCCGACAACCCTCCTCCTTCCACTCACCGGCCCAGAAGGGCCCCATCTCCCGGAGCACATTCATGGGCAAGTCCTCCAAGATCCTGCTGGCGCTTTGCGCCAGTTTCCCCCTGATGGCCCAGGCCCCCAGCCTGACCTTCTACGGCGTCCTCGATGCCGGGGTCGCGCACCTTTCCCACACGCTCGACTTCGACTCCTACCACCCCGTGTCGGTCAATCCCTTCCCATCGAAGGGACCCGGCTCTGCGACTGGCATGTTCAACGGCGGTCTCTCCCAGACCCGCATCGGCGTCAAGGGCAGTACTGACCTTGGCGACGACTGGAAGGCCCTGTTCACCCTGGAGAGCGCCATCGACATCCCCAGCGGAAACGTGAGCAACGCCGCCATCGGCAACGCCCAGTCCAAGACCGTCAGCAACACCATTGCCAACAACGTGGGCATGTACATGACCGCGGATTCGGCCATCAGCGGCCAGCTCTTCAACCGCGGCGCCTATTTCGGCGTCTCCCATCCCACCTACGGCACGCTGACCATCGGCCGCCAGCAGAGCCTGATGCTGGATGCCATCCCTGGCTACGATGCCCTCGGCGGCGCCCAGCTCTTCACCCCCATCGGGTTCTCCGGCACCTATGGCGGCGGCGGTGCCACGGACAACAGCCGGGTCGACGACGCCATCAAGTACCGGATCAAGGCCGGGGACTTCAACCTGTCGATGCTCTACAAAGTCAGCGGCGTGTCCGGATCCTCCAGCGCCAGGGGGGCTAACCAGATCAGCCTCACCTACGAGCACGGTGCTTTCGGCATCCTTGCCGCCTACCAGACCTACAAGGACGCCTTCAGCATGGGCACGCCGAACGGAACCACCCAGCCCCTGGGCACCTTGGCTCTCACCGCCTTCGACAACAAGTCCATCTGGTTGGGCGCCCGCTACAAGGCCGGCCCTGTGCTGATCACCGCCGGCTACCAGAAGTTGGCCTTCACCAACCCCAGCGATCCCATCGAGGCTGCGGGCACGACCAGCTACTACGGCCAGGTGGTGAGCGCCGTGAACGTCATGCCCTACACCCTCAACGGCTCAGGCCGGGAGAAGGACCAGAACATCTGGTGGCTGGGCGCCGCCTGGGAAGTCACTCCCGCGTTCAGCGTAGCCGCCAGCTACTACGACCTGAGCCAGGATGACTGGTCCCAGGGCTCCATCCTGACTGCCGACGCCGGGAAGAAGTCAGGCACCCAGAAGTACACGTCCCTGCTCCTGGACTACAAGTTCACCCGGGCTTTCGACGTCTACCTGGCCTGCATGTCCAGCAAGTATGCCGATGCGCTGGCCGTGGGCTACGTCAACCCCACCAACCTGGTCACCGGCCTCGGCATGCGCTACAAGTTCTAGCCTGAACGAAGAGCCCGGTATCGCATCTGAGGCGCCCGTTGAACCATTTCGATAGCAAGGCCCAAGACTGGGAACGCGATCCCATGAAATTGGAACGCGCCCTCGTGGCAGGCCGTGCCATCGCCGGTGTGGTGCCGGTGGGGGGACAACGGATTCTCGACTATGGATGCGGTACCGGGCTTCTGGGCTTCGCCCTGCAGCCCCAGGCGGCCCACGTCACCCTTGCAGATGCCTCCGATGGCATGCTCGGGGTGGTTCGCGAAAAGATCACGGCTTCAGGGGTGGCGAACGTGACGCCCCTGCGGCTGGACCTGCAGGTGGACCCTCTCCCCAAGGAGCGGTTCGGCCTGGTCTGCAGTCTCCTGGCCCTGCACCACATCCCGGATACCCTGGACCTCCTGAGGAAATTCCACACCCTGTTGGAGTCGGGGGGCTGGGTGGCGCTGCTGGATCTGGACCGGGAAGACGGTTCCTTCCATGGGCCGGAGGTGGAGGTCCACAGGGGCTTTGACCGCGGAACCTTCCGGGCGGAGCTTGAACTCGCAGGGTTCAGCCAGGTCGTCCTCAGCGATGCGTTTTACATCCAACGCGAGCCCGAACGGGGGGGAGGCCGGTACCCGGTGTTTCTCGCGGTGGCCCGGAAGGACTGAGCCCAGCGAACGATCAGCTTCATCCATGGAAGGAGCCCGAATGCGTCATCCCTACCTGCATCACCTGCTCCTGCCTGCGATGGTCCTGTGGATGAGCGTTGCCGGCGTGAAGGCCCAGGAGGTCCACAAGCTGTCGCCTGCGTCCTTGACAGGATTGACGCTTACCACCGCGCGGGTCGAGGTCCATGGAACCAAAGAGCAGACCGTCTACGAGGGAGTCTCCCTCGGCGATCTGGCCCGGAAGCTCGGCGCGCCGGCGGGAGAGGCCATCCGCGGGGCCAAGCTTTCGATCGTGGTCGTCGTCAAGGCCGCCGATGGCTACCAAGCGGTCTTTGCCTTGCCGGAGCTCGACCCCCTCTTCAGCAAAAAGGTCGTGCTCCTGGCGGATCGCCGGGATGGCGGGCCGCTCTCGGCCAAGGAAGGCCCCTACCGTCTGGTGGTGCCCGATGAAGCCCGCCAGGCCCGCTGGGTTCGCCAGGTCATTTCCATCGAACTGAGAACCTTGCCATGATCGCGACGCATGCGATCGACTGAGGTACCGCCCGCGAATGCGCGACCTGATTCAGTCGACGCCGATCATGATGGTAGAAGCCTTGACGATGGCATAGGCGACTCCGCCTTCCGCCAGGCCCAGGGAATTCACGGACTGGTTCGTGATAACCGCCGCGATCTGCTGGCCGCCATCCAGGGTCAGGATCACTTCCGCGTTGACCGGACCATGGGTGATCTTCGTGACCTTGCCCTTGAGCTGGTTGCGTGCGCTGATTTTCATGGAGCCTCCACGGAACGGATGTTGTTGCTACCTGAACATACTCCAGCCTCCCAATCCATCAAGGGACTGAAGGGGTGGCTCAAAGCGAACCCAGAAACGCCTCCACCCGCTCCCAGTCCCGCGTGAGGGGAAAGGGCGGCAGGGCGGCACGCACCTGGGCAGCGTAGCGTTTCCCCAGGCGGTCCTCGCTGGGCAGCATCAGGCGGGGGTCCAGCACGGCCACCACGCCGCGGTCGGTGCGGGTGCGGATGAGGCGGCCGATGCCCTGCTTCAGCTTGAGCGTCATCTGGGGCACTTGGATGCCGATGAAGCCGAGGCCGTCCCGCTGGGCGTCCGCCTCGCGGATGCGGGCCTGGAGCACGGGGTCGTCCGGGGGCGCGAAGGGCAGCGCCGACACCACCACGAGGCTGAGTGCTTCGCCGGGCAGGTCCACCCCCTGCCAGAAGCTGGCGAGGCCCAGCAGCGCCGCCGCGGGCGTGGCCCGGAACCGGTCCAGCAGCTGCGTGCGCGACAGTCCGTCGCCCTGCACGAAGAACGTGATCTCCGGCAGCGCGGCCTCCAGGCGGGGCCGGAAGGCCGCCAGCATCTTGCGGCTGGTGAAGAGCAGCAGGGCCCGGCCCCGGCTGGCCCGCAGCATGCGCTCCATGGCATCGAGCGAGGCCTCGACCCAGGCCGGATCGCCCACCCCGCCGCCGCTGCCGGGACGACGCTCCGGCAGGTCCGGCGGCACGAAGAGCAGGCCCTGGGCCTCGAAATCGAAGGGGCTCTCCACATGCTCGGCGGCCTCCACCTCGGGCTTCGTGAAGCCCAGGCGCAGGCCCAGGCCGTTGAAGCCGCGCCCGTCCCGCAGGGTGGCGCTGGTGAGGATGACGCTTTCAAAGCCGCGCCGCACATGCTGGTGGAAGAAGGGGCGCACATCCACGGGATTCGACTTGAAGTGCACCAGGTTGGGGCCCTCGCGGTTCAGCGTGGACACCCAGCCTTCGGGCTGGGCAAATATTTGCTCCATGCGCGAGAAGGCCGTGCCCACGCGCTCCGCGAGCCGCATCCACTGGGGATTCTCGGGGTCGGCGGCGGCCAGGCGCCGGGCCTCCAGGCGCAGGGGATGGCCCGCCTCCACCCAGGCCCCCACGGCATCGGCCAGGGCCTTCATCTCGGGCCCGGGGCTCAGGAGGGGCAGCACGCCGCCCGCCAGGGGCACCCAGGACAGGATGTCGCCCCAGGCCCGTTCCCAGGGCTCCAGCAGGCCTGCGAGCCCAGCCCCGCGATCCCGCGCCGCGTCGCGGAGATCCGTGAAGAGCAGGTTCATGGCCCGGCTCGACCAGGCCTCGCAGCAGCTTTCCGTGAGCTGCTCCTCCAGGTCGTGGGCCTCGTCCAGGATGAGCACCGGCGCGTCCGGCAGCACCTGGCCGAAGGCGGATTCCCGCAGCACGCGATCCGCCAGGAGCAGGGCATGGTTCACGATGATGAGGTCGGCCTCGATCACCTCCGCCCGCAGCTTCGTGAGGTAGCAGTCCTCGAAGCGGGGACACTGGCGGCCCGTGCAGCGCTCGGCGCGGGCGTTGATCTTGTCCCAGAGGGGCGACTCGCCTTCGCCGAAGCGGCCCAGGCCCTCACGGTCGCCGTCCTGGGTCTCCAGGGTCCAGCGCTGGAGGGCCAGCCAAAGCTGCTGGTCGGCCCGGGTGAACTCCAGTTGAGCGTCGGTGGACACCGCCTCCCAGGCCGTGCGGCAGAGGTAGTTGGCGCGGCCCTTGGCGAGCACGGCCTTGATGGGGCGGCCGAGCATGCCCGCGGCCCGGGGCACGTCCTCCTCCAGCAACTGCCGCTGCAGTTGCTTGGTGCGCGTGGCCACCAGAATGGGGTGGCGGCCCGCATCCAGGGCCGGGATCAGGTAGCCCAGGCTCTTCCCCGTGCCTGTGCCGGCCTCCACGGCCTGGATCACCGCCTCGGGCTTCGCCTCGGGATCCGAGCCGGCATCCCGCCAGCGCTGGAATCGGGCGGTCCCGTCCAATACGGTGTTGTACACCAGCTCCGCCATGCGCCGCTGGCCGGGCCGGTCCTCCGCCTCGGGGAAGGAGGCGAAGATCCGTCCCTCCGGCGGGGCGAAGTAGCGGTCCATGGGGTGCGCCATCCGCCTAGTTTGCGCGATGGGCGGAAAAAGAGCGAATCGGATTGTGAGATGAGCCAATCCTTCGGCGTCTTCCCTGGGATTCCGCGGCTTCAGGGATCAGCAAAGCCCCGAGGAAGGCACATCACTTGTGGTAGTCCTTCCCCCGGATGATGGTGAAGGCGCGATACAGCTGCTCCAGGAACATCACGCGGGTGAGTTCGTGGGGGAAGGTCATGGGCGACAGGCTCATCTGTTCCCGGATCTCTTTTTTGAATTCGGGATCAAAGCCGTGGCTGCTGCCCAGGACAAAGGCCAGCCGTTCGCCGCGGTTCATGCGCTCCACCAGCCACTGGGCCAGACCCTCGCTGTCCCGGAGCTTCCCCTCCGGCGTGAGCAGCACCGGGCACTGCACTGCCGCCAGCTTCGGCCGCAGCCGCTCGGCCTCGTCCTTCAGCTGCCGCAGGGGATCCCCCTTGCCTTCGGGCAACTCCGTCACCTCCATCCGGGCGTAGGGGCGGAGCATGTCGAGGTAATGCCGCTCCAGCCCCCGGCAGGGCTCCAGGCGGAGTCTGCCGATGGCGAGGACCGAAATGGGATACATGATCCCATTGTGATCAATTTCCCTTGGCAGCGCCCGGGGAAGACTTCACCATCCAGGCATCCTGATCTTTCGGAGGACCCCATGCGCCGTTCCCTCATGCTGCCCCTCGCCTGCCTGCTCCTGGTGCCCGCCTACGTCGGGTGCGGCGGAGATGAGGTCCCCGCCACCGCCCCCGGCCCCGCGAAGGAGCCCGCCGACATCCTCTACAGCCTTCAGTACATGGCCGTGCGCAAGGACTACCACCAGGCCGCGGTGGTCGCACCCATCACCCCGGACATCGTCTATCCCGGGGCCATGCACTTCCACCAGGACGCCAAGGCCATGGGCCTGGAACTCACCCCTGAGGAGATCAAGGGGCTGGGCATCGAGCACCTGGCGGCCAAGCTGGATAGCCTGCCGGGCGGACCCTCCGATGACTACCCCATCAAGGACGCCCGTCTAGCCTTCGACGCCGGCATCTACCGTCTGGCGAAGGGCCTCACCGCCAAGAGTTGGGGCAAGATGAAGCACATGGGCATCACGGACAACGTCGCCGCCCGCATGTATGGCTCCCAGACCATCGTGAAGGACATGGCCCTCGGCTTCGGCGACAGCAAGATCCTTACGGTCAGCTGCATCAAGAAGCCCGATGGCAACTGGGGCATCTCCTTCATGCGCTACGAGGTCAACCTCAAGAGTCTGAAGCAGGATTGAGTTCGGTCTCCCACCGTGATTGCATACCTGCTCGGATCGCTGCGCGATCCGAGGTAGAAAAAGGGCCCGCGCTGCGGGCCCTTTTCATGGAATGCTTTTTCTAACTCGGGCCGCGCATGCGGCCCGAGCAGCCTCCGGATCTCCCGTGAAAATCCTCGCCCACTACACCCTCACGCCCGCGGAGGCCCTGTCGGGCACCCGGACCTTCAAGCGGTCCTGGTACGCGGTGTCCGTGGGGTCGGGCGTGCTCCTGGTCCTGCTCGGCATCACCAGCCTGCTGGTGCCCCAGGGAGAACGGGGCTTGGGTGTGTTCATGATCTTCAATGGCCTGCTCTTCGCGGTGCTGCCCGAATCCGTCCTCCGCTGGGCCCGCCTGCGCCGGGGTTCCCGGGCCTACTCGCCCATGGAAGTGCAGCTGGATGACGAAGGCCTCACCCTGCGCACCGAAGCCAGCGAGGGTGGCCTGCCCTGGGCCTCCTTCGCCGCGATCCAGCGGCGCAGCGGATTCTGGATCTTCCGCATCAGCCGCTCCCAGGCCCTGCTCATCCCCGAACGCGCCATGGATGCCGCAGCCGATTCCGAGCTGGAGGCTTTCCTGCGCGAGCGGAAGCTGCTGAAGGGATGAACCTCGCCGGCTCTGTGGAACTCGCCGCCCAAACCCTGCTGGGCAAGCTGCTGGTCCATGGAGACGTCACCCTGCGAATCACGGAAGTCGAGGCCTATGGCGGGCCGGAGGACAGCGCCAGCCATGCGCGCCACGGCCCCACCGCCCGCAACGCGGTCATGTGGGGCCCGCCGGGCCGGGCCTACCTCTACTTCTGCTACGGCATGCACTGGATGCTGAACGTGGTGACGGGCCCCGAAGGCGTGGCCATGGCGGTGCTCGTCCGCGGCGCGGAGGTGGTGGCGGGACTGGACACCGTGCTGGGCCGCCGGAAGGCCGTGAAGGCCACGCCCCAGCTCTGCGCGGGGCCCGGCAAGGTGGCCCAGGCCCTGGGCCTGGACGGGGCCTTCGACGGCCATGACCTCCTGGCTCCCGGCGGCCTGGAACTGCGCGAGGGACCGCCACCGCCCAGGATCATGGCGGGGCCCCGCCTGGGCATCGCCTTCGCCACGGCCGAGGATCAGATCCGTCCCTGGCGCTTCGCGGATGGCGACAGTCAGGCGGTCCTCCACGGGAAATTCCTCCAACCCCTCTGAACCTGTCTATGCTTCCCTCCTGGAGGCCGCCATGCCCTACGTCAACATCCGCATCACCCGCGACGGGGCCACCGCCGAACAGAAGGCGACCCTCATCAAGGGGGCGACCCAGCTCCTGGTGGATGTCCTCGGCAAGAACCCCCAGACCACGGTGGTGGTCATCGACGAAGTGGACATGGACAACTGGGGCATCGGCGGCGAGACCGTCACCGCCCGCAAGAAGCAGGGGAAGTAGAGCACCTAACAAAACCCGACGATGCCGCGATGAAGCCAGCCGGGATGCACCGCAAGGAAGGGCCCGCAGGGCAACGTGGTTCGTTGTTCAAGGGGCCTGACGCCGCGGGGCGTCCGGATGGCTTCATCCCTCCGGGCGGGGGGTTTTGTTAGGCGCTCTCAGCCCCGCTCCTTGTGCAAGAGGGCCCGGCCCCGCATACTCAGGATCCGCTCGATTCGCGCCCTCGCGGGGGCACGACAGGACGGTCACCTCACCAGGTGAATCGTACACAACGGGGGTGACCGGTTTCGACAGGTCGTGATCCGGGTGCACGGTGCAGGCGGGGGTTGGACGGATGGCCCCCTTATCAATCCGCCCACATCAAACTGCCAACGATAACTTCGAACTGGCTCTCGCTGCCTAGGGCAACCTAGGCTCCGAGCGAGTCCTCGGGATCTCTGGGTACCGGGCTCGTTAAACCTCTAAAGGGGTGGCTTCGGCCTGCCTGACAGGGGCACCAGATAGGCTGCCGCGACGCCCCCTGACGGCGGCCGAGATCAGGGAGCAAACGTCCTGAGCGGCTCGTCCGTTCCCCGCCAGGAGGTTTCAAGAGCGGAACAAGCCTGTGGAAGAGCCGCCATTCGGCATGTCTTGGACGTGGGTTCGACTCCCACCACCTCCACCAAGCAAAAGCCCCCGCGCTGCGGGGGTTGTTGTGTCGCGGAACCATAGTTTGGCCGTTTGGCCAAACTATGGTTCTTTCTGCTCGCGGACAAACTATGGTTCACTGGCCAACCCAATCAACCAAGCGACCGCAGCAAAATCACCTTGCCGATAGACTTTCTACTAATAAGGCTATCAATTACGATGGCAACCGTGACCCATAAGTTGGTCTAAGGCCTTTTCACATGCATGCTGGCACGCTTCCTTCATCTCAGGTGAAAAGATGGCAAAACTCCCCCGAAGGCAGGCTTGGACTTTTCGTCTTGAGGGATAGATTCCATGAGAAACAAGCTGTTCCACGATAGTTCGGATTAATGCCATTCGACGTTTATGCTGTTGTTCTTTCATTTCACGAATCCACCTTGTTCTTAGTGAAATTAAGGCGGCTGATTCTCTGGGGAACCTTTGGATTATTGAACGTCGATCTACTGAGTAAGCACGAGCAATCGACGCAATGCTTGATATGGGGCCCCGGTTGATCTCGGTAGGGCATTTGAGTTGTTCTCGAATAGCCTCCCAATCTTTAAGCGTTTTTACTCTATAGGTACGAGTTATAGGCAGTCCTAGTCTTCCTTGTAATGATGTTGATTCACTATTTCCAGTGATAACATCGCGAATTCGGCATCCGAAGGCCTCTGCAATTACATGGACATTTGAAAGGCTTGGCAAATAGGACTCGTGAAGCCAACCATGGATCATCCCTTTCGGCATTGATAAGTACCGAGCGAGAGCAGCTTGATTCCCATCCATGTATTTTTCAGCCACCCCTTTTAAAAATTTGGGGAGTCCAGTCTGGTTTGGATTTTTAGATTTTGCATGAAAAAAATCGGAAGCGAGAAGATCTCTCACCTGTCTAGCTTTAGAAATCTCTATTGCGCTGGCAGCTTCACCTGATGATTGACTGTTCTGCCCGAGATTGATTCCGCATTGATTGCAAATGTTTGGCAGATGTTTCCGCTTCTTGGTAGTCCTATTGATCACGTCTTCACAGACACACCTTGTGACCAGAGGAACCTCATGAAGAGGGCATGCCGTAACAAGGCCGATCTGCCAGAGAAGAGGAAGATAGGGTAAACCAGACCCTTGTCGTGAGTGATCGTTATGCCCTCAACCATGCCCTTGAGATGCTTGTCACACCACTGGACCTTTTCGGTCCATGCGCTCGGTTTGCTCGCAGGTCCCTTGGTAAGAACAACGATCCGGAAGTCGAAGTTCTTGACCAACTCAAGGACATCCCATCCGAGCTTGAAGCGCTCAAGGCCAAGCCACCACCCTACCTGCGAGGTGATCATGTGCCTTCGCGCCTCGATATGGGGCGGCAAGTCACCGTAGATTGCCATCACGGGCCGATCTCCTGGCGAGGCGATTCTGAGCAGGTCCGCCATCAGCTTGCTGTCGTAGTCCGCCAGGGTTCCATCCATGTCAAACAAGGCAATCGGCCTGTAACCCATGTGGGCTTCCTTTCAGCTGATAATCGTGGCTCGATTTTTTGGACATTTATTGACCAATCGTCCGACCGATAATCGTATTCCCCATTGCAGCGATGGGCGGACCCTCTTTCCCTTAGCCTTGAGTTCGAACATCACTAAGAATTTGGTCCCCTCCTTTTTAAAAACTATGCCCATTCGAGCCAATGTGCCAAGTAGGTTTCTGTTTAAGGGCGGAATTCCGCCGGTTAAATCTCAAAACCACTCTTTCATCTCTCTCTGACGGACAATCATCAGCACCTTCCATGTAATATCGAAGCCCGTCGAGTCGATGGAATCATCATGCATCCTATGAATAGCTCAATCCAAGCGATGACACTAGGTGGCATTAGGCGACAAGGATAAGCAATGAATTGGACATCCCTTGACTATTGGTCCGACCAATAATCGTCTTCCCCATCGCATGGATTGACGGGCCCCCTTTTCCCATAGGATCGTATGCGCCTGGTTTGCATCTCAGACACTCACATGGCCCACAAGGGCTTCAGCATTCCCGATGGAAATGTACTCATCCATGCGGGTGACGCTACTAGCAGCGGCACTCCTGATGAAGTGGATAGGTTTCTTGGCTGGCTCGCCGCCCAGCCTCATCCCCACAAGATTCTCATCGCCGGGAACCATGACTGGCTTTTCCAACGGGATCCCGATCTGGCGAGGCTTCTTCTGGAGAAGCACCAAGGCCGGGGCATCCACTACCTCGAAGATTCCGGCATGGAGATCGAGGACGTCAGGTTCTGGGGTAGCCCGTGGCAGCCGTGGTTCTTGGATTGGGCCTTCAACCTGCCCCGGAGGGGTGATCGACTCCGGGAGGTCTGGAACCGGATTCCTCTCGATACCGATGTACTGATTACCCATGGCCCGCCTTTCGGAATCCTGGACCAGGTGCATGGGGGTGAACACCTCGGATGCGAGGAGATGAAGATCCGCCTGAGGGCCGTGAAACCTCGGGTCCATATCTTCGGGCACATCCACGATGGCTACGGCGCGGCTCAGTCGAAGGTCACCACCTTCATCAACGCCTGCACCTCTACGGAAGCCTATCAAGCCCTGAACCGCCCCATCGTCGTAGACCTGTCTGCCACGGGCGCGATTGTCCATGGGATCGAAGTGAGCCCGAGGAAGGCGCGCCTAGAGAAAGTGGCGGCGATGGCCGAAGCGGCCGAGGCTGGCCCCATGCAGAAGGCCGAGACATGGTTTCCGGAAGCCCACCTCGCCGCCATGAAGGAGATGGCAGACCTCCGCGGGTTGTCCACGGAGTCCCTCATCCAGAACTATGCCCTACGTGGACTGCATTCGGACGTGGCGAAGCATTTGCGAGCAGAAGGCAAACCCGGCAACCGTACCGTTCCTTTCCTGAGGATCGACGATGAAGCCTGAACAACGGTCTCCTGCTGAACTGCTCGCTCATCTTCTGACAACGGACTATGGCGGCGTGAAACATAAACGCGCCTGTCTCATCCGTCTCTTACATGATCCAGAACTGATCCGGAAGGCGCTGGATATCTTGGAGGGGCCTCGATGAAGTCGCCGAAAGTAACGCTCCACTTATCTAAGCGACAGCTGCAAAAGCACTTCTACCACTCCCTCAGGGTCGTCAGAAGGGGAACCTGTATCCAGATTTGTGAGTCACGCCGAAAACCCGACCCCATCGCGATGATGGTCCCCCATGACTGGTATGTAGAGGCGGTAGGTTTGGATGCTTGGCCCACGAAGGAAGACGGGGTCTTTCGCATCGCTACTTCCAATAAGTTCGATGAGGAGGTTCTGGCTGGGATGGTCGCAGAGGGTATGACCCGCGAGGGGGCCTTGATCACACTGCTGGAGGAAGGACTGAAAATCGCAGGGTACCCAGCCCTTGAAAACCGGGAGAAAGAGGGAACGGAGACCCCACCCATCAGCGGTTCACGCCCTCAGGGAAGGCCTCCCCAATGACCCGCAAATCCAAGCCCCACAAACCTCCCCGCAAGGTCGCCCCTGGGTGGCCAATAGAGTGGCTATCGGCCATGGAGTCCATTCATCTCTCCGAGGAGGATGCTCTGGCGTTCGCCGAGGCCATCGAACGCCAACCCACCATCTCCCAGCCCCTGGCCCGAGCAACACGCCGATCCCAACGACTCTCCGAGACCCGTTGGTGCCTCTGGGTGGATTCCCGAGGGCGCATTACCATCCCGAAAGCCCTCTGTGAAAGTGAAGATTGGCGGGGTAGCGATGCCATCGGGTTCGAGCTACTCGGGGATACACCTGGATTCATCATGCACAACCTCTCCCGCGACCTCCGCCGGGCACTCGCCGAGTTAGAGACGCTCCGTCAGGTACGGCCACGGTCAGCGGAGGCCAAACGCGTGGCCAAACTCGGCCGAATCGTCGCGGCCATTGCTGATCATCTCTACCCTATTGACCAGGCCAAGGCATCTTCGGTTTCAGCCAAACAGTCATTTGCCCGCGATCAGGCCGAGCAACGCGTTCGGCGCGATGGTGCCAAAGATCCCGTAGACGTGATCCTCGCGGCCTTAGAGGTTAGGCGAGCCATGCACGAGGCCTTCCCATGAACAAGCGAACATTGAAAGATGCCATCGCCGAGATCGAACGGCTTCAGGAATCGCTGAGAAACATCACGGAGGCTGCGACTGGACAGCGAACAGACATGTCAGAGGCCAGCGTGATTGCCACCATCAAGGTTTTACAGCTCCGCATCGCCCAGCTCAACCGCCTCATTGCGATCGATGACCGTGGCGAACCCATCGACCAAGCTCGTTACGACGCGCTGCTCATCGAACTGCACCGGCTGAGACACCAGTGAAAGGGCCTGGACGACTTCCGAAACTGAAGAGGCTTTACGGGGAGGCCCATCGACCTCTGAGGACGTCCTGCAGGGGCGAGATGCTCCCCGGGTTCTTCCGCTTCCATTAGCAACCCACGTGATCTGGACAATGAACTCAGTCTACGAAGTCGACCGCACACTCGGGGAGGTCCGTCGTTTAGGAGGTGTCTACTCACCAACCGAACGGGTTGGCCTGGGATGGAAGCCCTACATGTCCATCAAGGTAGTGGTAGGGCGTCCCGCTCTGATCTGTTGGGTCACGCAGGATGGGATTACCCGAGCGACTGAAACCTCTGTTGTCCAGGCGATTGAGTCGCTATGCGTAGAAGGGGATCTGACATGAACATTCGAGAAAGGGATCCCAGCCCTGTCGATGAGTCGATCGACTACATCAACGCCGCCCCTCATGGGGGCGACGACAAGGCACTCTCCACCATACAGGTTCTGCGCCGCGGTGCCAAAAGCCTGGAGCGATCAGGCGTGGCCCCACTGCTGAGACGGGCCAGGCTCTTGAGAGTGGGCGCCCTCCCCGAAATGCCCATCGACCTCAGGCTTGAATTCGGAAGGCTGAAGCTATGAGCAGAATCGAGCAGAGCCAGTGGATCTACGATCTAACCGCGCGCTTCGACGCCCTGTTTCTCCACGAAATAAGGTTTCAACTAGATGTCGGTGACGGGTGGAGGCCGATTGTGGAAGGGCTCGTGGAGGGCCTAGCGGCGTTGAATCTGCCCGACTTTAAAATCGCGCAGATTAAACAGAAATTCAACGAGCTACGGTGCTACACAGAGGGAGAAGAAAACCCTGACGTCACCGCGATCATTGCACATGCTAAAGAGCTGGCCGCGCTCACCTGCGAGAGCTGTGGATACCCCATTGGTCATCGCCGCTGCCGTCAGTACCTGAGGGGGCACGCGCGTGCGGTCTTCGATTCGTTCGGGGACACGGGCTTCAATGTGGACGAGAACGGCATCCTTTGGTGTCATCGGCCTGGAAGCGTGTTTCGTGCGTATCCAGGTGATTGGGTCTTGGGGTTCCCCGATGGCACATTACGGCTTGCACCATGGCGGCAATGACCGCCAGGGTCCGTGCGGGCCAGATCCTTCGCCACTTGGCATTGCTCTGTGATGTCTGCTGGATTGCCCATGACTACCTCGGGAGGCTCGCGTTGCCTTGGCTTCTGTCGCCGAATATCAGGACCAGGGATTTGAACGCTGATCTGCGTGGCATCACGGCCATCCGGTGCCAACTCCAGGCCGCTCATCGGGGGCGGCCTGGGTTTGGGGACTGGCTGCTGCGGCAGAAATGACGATGAAGTAGGTTCACCTATTGAGCAGACGCCCCACAGGACCCTTGAGCAACGAAGGACAACCATGTCTACTACAAACGAAAATTCAGGGGCCCCAATTCCCATAGGGAAGGCTGTTCGCGCTACGAAGAACGTCCCGGTTTACCTTTTTCTCGGAGGTTGGGGAGATGGATGGGATCTACTCCATGCCGGTGCATTGATCTACCTGGTACAGATTGAGGGAGACTTGATTCGGTTCTTGGCTGGACCCGAACCTCCAGAAACTCCCGAAACGTTCCGTGAGGGGGGGCTGATCCACATCAGTCGGATCCCTGATTTTGAGGAATTCTAAGTGAATGTGACTGGGTGAAGTTCGCATATGAATAGACGTGCCATCACTGAGCTAGATTTTTCTGCATTCCGGAAGGAGTTTCCGATCCTGTTCGGGGGTCATATGGCCGACGAACCTGCCATTGGCCAAGGGTGGTTCTACCTCATGTGGGATCTCTGCGTGGACCTGGAAGCGATCGCCCGTCAGCGCGTTGAGGAGGGGCATCCGCCCATGCGGATCGTCCAGGTGAAGGAGAAATGGGCAGGGTTACGGTGTTACCTGGAACACGCCACGCAGGAGGCGAGAGACCTGGCTCGGGCCGCCAGCATCCGTTCGGAGACCACCTGCGAGGCTTGCGGAAAACCTGGGTACCCCCAGGCCATCGGTCTGTGGTACAAGGCGCTTTGCCCGTTTCACGAACTGGAGGCTAGGCGCCTAAAAGATATCAACCGGTGACACCTTGTCACCTATTCGGCAGCCGGTGACGTTTTGTCACCGACTCGGAAGGACTGAAGCTACTCTGCCCATCTCTCCTTGCATCGGTGACATCCTTCTGGGTCCTGACCCAAAATCTAGAATCTGGACTGGGGATGATCTGCGAGGTTTGATTTAGATTCGAGCCCCATAGGCCCGGATCGATGAACCTTTGACTCCACCTTGGGCTTCAGTCTCAGAGCTGAAGTTCCATATGAGTTTCAGGTCGTGATGCAATTGGGATATAGCTTTGGAGTGATTCAGAGTTGCACGATGTAGACAGAATATAGTCTTGACTGAAGGGTTTGTAGTCCTATATTTGT
>Ga0182021_10000272_pt1 | contig 52472 bp, 54 predicted proteins | sample 612E3MmetaG_FD_120493 | JGI IMG/M metagenome (GOLD analysis project Ga0182021, IMG submission 120493) | Permafrost microbial communities from Stordalen Mire, Sweden - 612E3M metaG (Illumina Assembly) | ecosystem: Environmental > Terrestrial > Soil > Wetlands > Permafrost | place: Sweden... | reverse complement strand
GTTGATGCCCACGCCGCCGATGCCCGGCTGGAAGCTGCCGCTGGCGGTGGGGACGCGGTCGCCGATATTGAGCGTGGCCTTCACCCCATCCACCGAGCGGACTTGCGGAGCTTGCAGCACTTTGGTCCGCGCGTCGCTCAGAGTCGCCTGCAACAGGGCGCCGGGAAGGGTAGTTGAGAAGTCCGAGCTGGCCAAATGCCCGAGGTTGGATAGCGGGATGGAACTGCCGGTGCCGCTTGAGCTGCTCGTTGTTGTGGGGGTAATCGTGCCGCTGGTGATGCCGGTGCTGGTGCTGGTGGTGGCCGTCGAAGCGGTAGAGCTGGTGGGCACCTGTATGCTGGCGCGCGGCGTAAAGGCGATGGGCGAGTTGATCCCGGTGGACGCCAGCGCCGCGGTGATCTTCCGGCTGAAGCTGGAGCTGGCTTCGAGCACCAGAACGTCCACCACAACTTCGGCCCGGGGCTTGTCCAGATCGTTGATGATCTTCTCCACGAAGGACATGCGGTCGCCCTCGCACTTGGCGATGATGGCGTTCTGCGCGTTATAGGGGAACATGCGCTGGCAGTCCGACACGGCGCGCGCCGCGTTCATGATTTCCTGGAGATCGGTGGCCGCGGTGACGTTGGAGAGGTAGAAAATCCGGGCCACCTGCTCTTCGTAATCGTGCCGTTTGTTGACGGTGTCGTTGGTGACAAAGATGGTGCTGGGCGAGAGCGCCTTCCAGTAAGACTTGGTCAGCACGGCCACGGCGTCGAGGGCCTGGTCGATGGTTGAGTTATCGAACTCCACCGACAAGCTGTTCTTTTGCGGCGGCGTATACTCCGGGTCCCACACCACGTTGATGCCGGCCAGCTTGCCGACTGTCTCGAAGAGCACCTTGGCCGGTTGACTGTTCATCTTGAGGCGCAGGGGTTCGGGGTTGAGGGGCTTGAGTTCGGGGACGGGCAACATGCGGTCGATCTTGTCCCGGGTCTCCTTCTTGGCCTCCTCCGCGGGCGTCAGGGCTCTCTCCTGGGCGGGGGCCTCCCGGCCGGTCTCTTCCACTCGCGCGCGCTCGCGCTGGATCATTTCCTGGGTGCGCCGGATCTCCTGTACGGCTACCGAGGAGCCGGCGTTGATGGCGTAGGCCTTTTGGAATTCCAGGAGAGCCTCTCCCAGCAAGCCTTGGTTGCGGGTCTTCAACCCCTTGTCGACGTGCGACTGCGCGGCCTGGAAACGGGCCTTCTCGGCGGCCATCTGGTAGACCACGTCGGAGGGGTCCTCGGAGAGGGCTTCTTCATAGGACTCCAGGGCGGTATCCCAATCCTTCTTGGCTTCGCTCGCGCGGCCGGTGGCCAGGTACTTGTCGCCTTTCTTGGTGCGGGCCTCCAGCGGAACCGCCGGCGCGATCAGCGCAGCGGCCAGAACGACAGCGGTTAAACGATTGAAAAAGAACATGTTTTCGTACTTTCTCGGCCTTCTGGAAGCCCTATGCTAAGATGAAGTCGAATCATCCGGTCTCGGACCATCTAAAGTCATTGACGCCGCTAGGCTTCCGCGCGTTGAGACAAAAAGCTGAGATCTAAATTGGCTGACAAAGACGCATCCCTCAAAATCCTGAGCGACAACCGGCAGGCCCGCCACAACTACTTCCTCATGGACCGGTTCGAGGCCGGCATGGTGCTGACCGGGACCGAGGTGAAGGCCGCCAAAGACGGCAAGGTCCAGCTCAAGGACGCCTATGCCGCCGTATTGGGCAACGAGGCCTGGCTCATCAACGCCCACATCAGCCAGTACTCCCACGGCAACCGCGAGAACCACCCCCCCATCCGCAACCGCAAACTGCTGCTGCACCGCCGCGAGATCGACAAGCTGCTAGGCCAGACTCGGGAAAAGGGCCTGGCTCTAATTCCCACCAAAATGTACCTGAAGAAGGGCAAGATCAAGTGCGAACTGGCCCTGGCGAAGGGCAAAAAGCTGTACGACAAGCGCGAAGCCGACCGTTCGCGAACCGCCGATGCCGAGGCGCGGGCGGAGATGCGGCGGCGGGCGTAGACTTCGTATGCGAGCCATGGGCATCACCGAATTCCGCCGCCGGTGCCTGGCGCTGCTGGAGGATCTGCCCGAGGAGGGGATCGTCGTCACCAAACACGGCCGGCCGATTGCCCGTGTTGCCCCGATGCGCCCGAAAGGCAAAGGTGAGCGTGTCACGCTGCCGCTGCTCAAGGGGAAGGGCCGGCCTGGACCGCTATGCCCCACTACGGAAACGCCCTACGGCCTCGTATTTGATTGATATCAACGTTTGGCTCGCGCTGACCTGGGATCGGCACCCGCAACACGTCCCCGCCTCCCGTTGGTACGGTTCCATCGACGACGCCACGCTTCTGTTTTGCCGGTTCACCATGCTCGGCCTTCTGCGCCTGCTCACGAATCAAAAGGTAATGGGTGACAGCACCACCACTCTGGCCGGGGCGCTCCAACTGTACGACCGGTGGGCCGAGGACCCGCGCGTGGAACTCGCGGCCGAGCCGCGCGGCGCCGAGACTCTGTTTCGGCAGGCCATCGCGCCCTTCGCCCTCCAGGCCGCCACGAAAGCGGTTGCCGACTGCTACCTGATCGGATTCGCGGAGGCGGCCGGCGCGCACGTGGTTACTTTTGACCGGGGTCTGGCCGCTACCGCGCGATTCCGGCAAGTCCCGGTGGCATTGATCGAGCCGGCCGAAACGCGGAAGCACCGCGGACGGCCATCGGGGTAGCCGGCAATCCGCTGCAACGGCGAACCGGCGGCCCACGCGAGGCTGCCGTAGCTTATAGGCGTCAGCGACCGGGCCTTCCAAGAGATGATCTACGGAGTTTCCGAGTGGGCAATGACCGTAGAGCAATCGGGGACGCCGAGCGCGCTGTGAGCCTGCCGCCCATGCTGTGTGCCAGAATGGTTGGTCACTCGGATGCTCACCACTCGTACACCTGCAAACTGGCGAGACCTTCAGACAAACGTTGCAAGTATCCTAGGGCAAAGTGGTTTCTCAGTCCAAATCGAAAAAACAATTCCTACGGTGCGCGGCCAGGTGGAAATTGACGTATTTGGACAGGAGGCGGTCGAAGGGCGTACATACACCGTGTTGTGCGAGTGCAAGAATTGGACCGCACGTGTTCCTCAGAATGTGATCCACGGCTTTCGTACTGTCGTAGCCGATTCGGGGGCTAACCTCGGGTACATCATCTCGACCGCTGGCTTCCAGTCGGGAGCCCTCACGGCGACGGAGTTGACGAATGTTCGGTTGGTAACGTGGCCGGAGTTCCAAACCGAGTTCGAACCGAGTTGGATCAAGCATCATCTCCTCCCCACTCTCAACAACCGGCTTGAGACTCTGTGGAGATATACAGAACCGATCCTCCCTTTTCGCCTACTCGATCAATTGGACACAAACGCCCAACGCTCCTTTATGCAACTGCGTGAAAAGCATCAACCTTTCTGGTCCGTGCTGTTCACGATGTTTTCTCCATACCTGAAATTGCCGATACCGAACCTGCCCTTGCGGGCACAGGTTCACGATGCAGGTGACTTTGTTCCAGCCCCCGTGCTAGATGCTGTCGGTTACAGTGACCTCCTTGACGCAATCCTGGATTACGGGGAAGCAACTTTGGCCCAGTTTAAGGCTGTTATAGAGCGGGGCCAGACGTCGCCGCAAAGCCCGTGAGCGGGTGCAGCCGCAGGCATTCTGGTTGTAGCACCGCGCCGAGGCTTGGGCCTCCAGCCCAGGAGTCTGGCAAGGATTGCTGCCGACACGCCGCGAAGCACTCTGGAATCCACTTGGATGAAGACTCGACTCGCGAACGCGGAAGTGTCGCTTGTCTCCGGGCGGATCACGCGCCACTCGGAAAGAGGCTCCCGGGAGACAACGAACTTCTGCGGACGCCCATTGCCCCGGACACGTGAGATGATATGAAAAGTGAGGGAACAGAGATGAAGACCGCCGACTTCAGAGGCGAACTCACGCCCAACGGTCAGATCAGCGTTCCGCCTGAGATCGCTTCGCGGGTCCCGCCGGGGGAACAGATTCAGGTCGTACTCCAATGGGGTATCTCCGCGGAAGACGACGCCTGGCGCGCGGTTGGCCGGCGGCGATTCGAGGCGGCATACGCTGCCGATGACTCGGTGTACGAACTGCCGATCCATGACCCTTCGAGCCGGTGAAGTCGTCCCGATTCGGATTGAATTCCACCAGACGCCTGGCGGCAAATTACGTCCGGCGGTAGTTCTCCTCGACTCGGGGGACGAGGACTTCGTCGCCGCTCCTATCACCTCCCATTTGCGAGTTTCCGACTTTGATGTTCCTATTCAGCAGTGGCGCGAAGCCGGCTTGAACACAGCCTCGACCATTCGTGTTCACAAGCTGACCGTGTTGGCGAAGGATGAAATTGTGCGTCGCCTTGGTGAACTCGGAGGGCCCGATCAAACCGCTCTGAGAGAGGTTCTGCGCCGCGCTTTTTCGCTGGATCGGTAGGCTGCGGCCCGTATCGGAGAGCGCCTACTGCCGTATCTCCGCGCAGCCCCGCCCCGTCGGCAGCATTTTGCCCGGGTTCAGCCGGTTGTCGGGATCGAAGAGCACCTTCAGCCGCCGCATCGTCTCCAGCGTGTCGGGCGAGAATAGCTTGGCCATCAACTCGTTCTTCTCCATGCCGACGCCGTGCTCGCCGGTGATGGTGCCGCCCGCTGCAATGCAATATTCGAGGATCTCTTCACCGGCGGCGCGCGCCTTTTCGAGATCGCCCGGTACGCGCGGGTTGAACAGGATGATGGGGTGCATGTTGCCGTCGCCGGCGTGGAAAATGTTGCTGATGGTAACGCCATGCTTGCGGGCCACTTCGCCAATGAAGCGCAGCGTGGGCGCGATCTTGGTGCGGGGCACCACGCCGTCCTGCACGTAGGACTTCGGGCTGACGCGGCCCACCGCGCCGAAGGCGTTCTTGCGGCCTTTCCAGAGCAGGTCGCGCTCCTCGGAGGTGCGCGCCACGCGGAACTCGCGCGCGCCGCACAGCACGCAGGCTTGCCGAATCTGCTCCACCTGCTCTTCCACCGCCTCGCGCAGGCCCTCCAGTTCTATGAGCAGAACGGCCCCGGCGTCCATGGGGTAGCCCGCGTGGGTGGCCTCTTCCACCATGCGCAGCAATACGCCATCGAGCATCTCGAGGGCCACCGGCGTAATGCCGCGGGCGGTGATCTCGGTGACGGTGCGTCCGGCGTCCTCGTTGGAGTCGTAGATGGCCAGGGCGGTCTTCACCGTCTCCGCCTTGCGCATCAGCCTGACGGTAACTTTGGTGACCAGCGCCATGGTGCCTTCCGAGCCGGTGAGCAGGCCGGTGAGGTCGTAGCCGGGGAGGTCGGGCGCCTTGCCGCCGGTCTCGACCACGCTTCCGTCGGGCAGCACGAGTTCCAGCCCGAGAACGTGGTTGGTGGTGACCCCGTAGGCCAGCGTGTGCGGTCCACCGGCGTTTTCAGCCACGTTGCCGCCGATGGTGCAGGCGCGCTGGCTGGAGGGATCGGGCGCGTAGTAATACCCGCGGCCCTCGGCGGCCAGCGTGATATCCAGGTTGACCACGCCCGGCTCGACCACCGCGCGCTCGTTCTCGAGATCGACTTCCAGAATGCGGTTCATGCGCGCAAAGGCCACCAGGATGCCGCCCTCGCGCGGGATGGCCCCGCCCGAAAGACCGGTTCCGGCGCCGCGCCCGGTGAACGGAACCTGGAATTCGCGCGCGATCTTCACGATGGCGGAGACATCCTCGGTGGACCGGGGAAACACCACCACATCCGGCCGATGTTTGTCGACGCCTGCATCGTATTCGTAGAGCGCGAGGTCTTCGGGCTGGTCGAGATAGCCCAGCGGACCGAGAAGCGCGGCGATACGTTCCGTGCAGGCGGCGGGCAACATGCTCTTAGTGTATTCCTCGGCTTACAGCTTCAACCCCAAAGTCCCACAAGCGCACTTCCTAAGTCTCAGGCAGCGACTCCACCATGCTCACAAAGTCCGGCTGATTGCGCACTTGATCGAAGTCCTTGTCCGCGGCGATTCTCGCTCTTGAGAGCGGTGCCCCGGCGGACTTGAATACCTGTAACCAGCGAACCGCCTCCCCCGTATTTCCCGCAACCGCTTCGACACAAGCGAGGTTGTAGGCGCCACCTCCGGCGCGCATTCGTTCGGCTTCGAGGAGCTTCTGCCGCGCCTCTTGCAGGAAATGGCCGGCTTCCTCCCCCGCCTTGGTTTTGGCCTGATCGAGAAGTGCAACGCCCCAGTTGCTGAGTGCTACATGATACTCCGGCTTCAGCCGGAGGGCCTCGGTGTACTTGCGGTTCGCCTCCTCAAACAGCCGGTCGGCTTCCTTCCCCGCTCTTGTCTTGGCTTGGTCGGAGAGCGCATTACCCCAGTTGCTGAGCGCCGTATGATCATCCGGCCTGAGCCCGAGGGCCTCGGCGTACTTGCGGCCCGCCTCCTCAAACAGCCGCTCGGCTTCCTCCCCCGCCTTCGTCTTGGCGTGGCCAGAGAGCGCGATGCCCCAGTTGTTCAACGCGGCCAGCCTCGTTTCCGCATTCTGGGAGAGAACTGCGTACAGTTGCCTCATTTCCGGAACATGGTTACCATCGGACTCTCGGCCAGTCCGCTCCAACAGTCCAAGCATTGGGATACCCACTTCCGGAACGTCAGAAGCTAGTCGCAAGGCGCGGGCGATGGCCTTGCCGAGCTCTTTCTTCTCGTTCAACAGCACCTGGGTCTCCGACGCCAGGCGCTGCGAATCGTCGCCGACTTGCGCCATCACGCTCGTAGCCAGCTTCTTGTACTCGTCCGCCAGCTTCTCCTCCGGGTAATCGCGCACGAAGACAGTTTCCATCAGAGCCATCAGGGGATGATAGGAGAGCGAAACCGGGTGGATACCGATCAGTCTCTCCAGCTCGTCCAGCCGCTGCCGTTTGTAAGTGATCTCACCGGCCGGCACCGGGCTGGCAACCAGAATCGTCGGCTTGGGACCGAGGCTGGGGTTGTCTGCGCTCGCCGCGCCTACGGTGTCGGCGTCATCCCATGGTTGGTCGTCCTTGGGGCGCGGCTTGGGCTGGATTCCAACCTCCTTCAGGAAGTCCAACGTGCCATGTACGTTCTGGTCGTTCAAGCCGGTAATCACCACGAGCCGGTCCGCCAGCGGTCCCACGCACAACCCGCCGATCTCCGTAATGCCCGTACGGCTGTCCACCAGAACGTAGTCGTAAGAGGTTTGGAGTGGGGGTTCAAAAATCTCAACGCCGAGCGGCCGGTGCGGGAAGCGCTGCAACTTGAAATAGTGGTGGAGCAAGCGGCTCAGGGCAATCAACTGATCCTGGGGAAGGCCCTTCAAGTCCAATTGCGCCAGGCGCCCCATGTAGTCGCGCTCTGGGTCCGTTCCAAGAACATCCAGCCGGCCCAGTTTCCCGAGCTTCGGCTGGAGAGTCTCGAGCTTCTTTTCATCGACCGTGCGGATGTAGTGGGTGAGCGGTGGCAGGCGCTGCGCCATCTCCTCGGGCGCGCCAGCGTCGCGTAGTGCCCTGGTCGCCTCCCCGAGCAATGTCAGGATGTCTTTCGGGTGGGCCGCCTCCGGCTCGGCGAGTTCCCCACTGCGGTGCAGGAAACCGCTGAGCCCTGGAGCCTCCAGGTCCATATCCACCACCAGAACGTGCCGGCCTCGCCCAGCTAGGGTGTAGGCCACATTCATAAGAGCCATGCTGCGGCCTACACCGCCCTTGAAACTGTAGAACGTGAAAATGTAGGGGAAGGGCATCGGCAAACCTACGCGGCTTGGCGCTCCCGTATGCAGGCCACGTTTGACATTGGCCGCCGGGGACTGGGAGCCGCCACTGCCGGCGCCGGCTGTTGCCGAGAGGCGCAGTAATCGCCCACCAGCCCATTGAACGGCTTGCCCTTCAGTGCGGGCGCGGCCAGTTCCGCCATAAGCTGCTCACCCGCTTGGTTCCCGTTGAGCCGGCAAATCGCGGCTTTGATCGCTAACGGTTCCACCCGTCGGTCATCCGCTGAGATAGCTACTCCGCTGAGGCGCTCCGCCTTCTGGAGGTCGCCCTTTCGTAAGGCGTCCTCCGCATTCCGGATTGCCTCGTCCGCGATGCGGCGCAGCTCTTGCTCCGCCTCACCCCATGGTTGGTAGTGCCACTGAAACGACTGGTCGACCCAGAGTTCAAAACCGGCGTGCGCGGGGAACACATCGTCGAAAAGTGTAATCTCGCGGGCGTCTCTCAGTTCCTCCAATTCGGGCTGAAGCACTTCAGTGGCGTTGTACAAGAAGCCCGCATTGAACGAGTAAGGCGGCAGGAAGGCCCTCTGGGAATCGGCCTTCAAGCGGAACACGGGCGGCACTACGGAAGGCAACACGGTTCCCTTGAGAACGTCTGCGTAACCCACGATCTCAAGATCGTCGAGGTTCCAGGGGGTTGCCATAGGAAACTTCTAGTATAGCTTTCGACGGATATAGAGGAGGCACTCCCGCCGAAGTGCTTCGAAGTCGTTTCTGCGCGGTGTGTCGAAAGCGATGTGGTCCACACCCTCACTAGCGCACCACTGGAAAAGATCTTCCACCTCCGGGTCGGCCGCCACTCGGGATCTCGGAGCGAAGACAGCCTGCAAATGGCTGTCGCGCACGGGGACTCGGTCCGGGATACGAACCTCATGCGTCCAGCGCCGGTGATCGCCGCCAGTCAACCCAATTGGTCCCGGCAGGCGCGGTTCCAGGCCCTCTACGTAATCCTCGGGCTTGTCAAAAAGGACGTCCATGGACAGGCCGAGATAGCGCCGGTGCTCCGGAATCGGCAGTTCATTGCGTGACAGGAATGCTCGCGGCGGCTCAGCGGCGTCAGGCCGGGTGAACGCTTTCAGCAGCCCGCCGGAATCGAAAGGGGTGGCCTTGCCGTCATCGGAGCGGTCGGATTCCAGGGTTTTGGCAAACAAGAAACCGCAGCCGGTATTCGGATATCGAAACGGCGAAAGATAGAAGAACACGGAGCCGGCCGTCCCCAGTATGACCTCGGCGCCTCCCGGTGCCAGCGGTGCACTGCGGTCGGCGGCGAGGCGTGCCGCTGAAGCCAGACACCCGCTGCCACAGATGTCTGAGAACTTCTCGCCGGAAGTCGAATGTGCCAGGAAAAGAGAATCGCTCAAACGCTCGGCTGCCCGGGACGGGGGGTTCGGAACCCCAATGCCATTCTTCCGGGCATAATCCTCCAGATTTCGGCAAAGTCCGTCGAGGTTCGCTTGCCTACTCACAGCTTCAACCCCTTCAAATACTCCCGGAACGGCCCTCCCAGATCCCGCCGCCGCAGGGCGAATTCCACGGTGGCCTTCAGGAAGCCCAACTTGTCCCCCGCGTCGTAGCGCGTGCCCTCGAAGCGATAGCCGTATATCGGCCGCTTGCGCAGCAGGTGCTTCAAGGCGTCGGTAAGCTGGAGTTCGCCGCCGGAGCCGGGTTCGATGGCTTGCAGGGAATCGAAAATCTCCGGCGTCAGCACGTAGCGCCCGATGATGGCCAGGTTCGAAGGCGCTTCCGATGGCTTGGGCTTCTCCACCAGGTCGCGTATGCGGTAGACGCGGTCGCGGCCGCCGTTGTAGGCCACCGGCTCGGCGTCAATCACGCCGTACGCGGAAATACTCTCCGCCGGCACCTCCATGATGGCCAGCACCGGGGCGTGGAAGAAATTGTACACGTCCAGAAGCTGGCGCAGGCAGGGGGTCTCGGCTTCAATCACGTCGTCGGCCAGCACCACCGCGAACGGCTCCTCGCCCACCAGCTCCCGGGCCCGCAATACCGCGTGCCCCAACCCCAGGGCCTCCTTCTGGCGCACGTAGGACACGCTGATCATGTCGGTAATGCCGCGGACGATGGCCAGCAGTTCCTTCTTCTTGCGCGATTCCAGCAGGTATTCCAGCTCGAAGCTCACATCGAAGTGGTCCTCGATGGCGCTCTTTCCGCGGCCCGTCACCATGATGATGTTCTGTATGCCCGAGTGGACCGCCTCCTCCACCCCGTACTGGATGATGGGCTTGTCGACAATCGGCAGCATCTCTTTGGGCTGAGCCTTGGTGGCGGGAAGAAAGCGCGTGCCGAGCCCGGCGGCGGGGAAAACAGCTTTTCGTACTTTAGCCGGCATCTTCTACAGTTTGGTGCCACGGCGGCCCCGTTGGCAACTTCGGAATTGTTTGTCCCGGTTCGGCTGTGCTATGTATTGGTAACTGGGAAAACAACGACCATGGCATACGTAATCGCGGAACCCTGCATCGGAACCAAAGACACTGCCTGCGTGGACGCCTGCCCGGTGGATTGCATCCATCCGAAGAAGGACGAGGCCAAGTTCGCGGAAGCCGAGATGCTCTACATCGACCCGGTCGAGTGCATCGACTGTGGCGCCTGCGTCCCGGTGTGCCCCGTATCGGCGATCTTTGCGCTCGACGACCTGCCCGAGAAGTGGGCGGAGTTCACCGCCAAGAACGCCGCTTACTACGGCAAATAGGCCGCGCTGGCGGTGTCGGTCTCCCAAAGCCTGACGCACGTCACGCGCACGCCCTCTTTGGCCGTGAGCCCCGCGCTTACCTCGTCGTAGATGTACTTGGCCATATTCTCGGCCGACGGATTCAGCGCGTCGAAGGGCGGGAAGTCGTTGAGCCACTGGTGATCCATGCGATCCAGTACGGCGTGGACCACCCTCTTCAGCTCCACGAAATCCACCAGCAGCCCGATGGCATTCAGTTCCGCGCCCCGCAGCGTCACCTCCGCGCGGTAATTGTGGCCGTGCACGTTTTCGCACTTGCCGCGGTAGTTCCGCAGGGCGTGGCCGGCGGCGAATGTCTCTTCAATGGTGACTTCAAACATCGAAAAACTTCTCCACGTCCCCGAGGCTGGTGCTGAACCGGTAATCCGGCAGGCTGTCGAAGAACACCTGGCCGTACCGCTGCCTGGTGATACGGTTGTCCAGCAGGACCAGGACGCCGCGGTCCGACTTGCTCCGAATCAGCCGCCCGAAGCCCTGTTTCAGCGCGATGGCGGCCTGGGGGATCTGGTAGTCGTAGAACGGATTTCCCCCCGCATTGCGGATGCTCTCAATCCGCGCGTTGACCACCGGATCGTTGGGCACCGCGAAAGGCAGCTTATCTATGATAACGCAGCTCAACTGCTCGCCCGGCACGTCCACGCCCTGCCAGAAGGAAGAGGTCGCGAACAACACCGCGTGGGGTGTCGAGCGGAACTCCTCCAGCAGCGCGGTCCTCGGCCCGGTGCCTTGCAGCAGCGTGGGGTACTCGATATCGAATGAGACCTTTTCGTACACCAGACGCATCTGCTGGTAGCTGGTGAAGAGCACGAAGGCTCGCCCGCGGCTGTATTCGAGAATGCGCGTCACTTCCTCGCCCGCGGCTTTTGAGAACGCCGGGTTGCGCGGCTCCGGCAGGTGTTGCGGCACGTAGAGCAGCGTCTGCTTGCGGTAGTCGAAATGGCTGGGGACCACCAGGCCGCGCGCGCCCGCCAGACCCAGCCGTTTCTCGGTGTAGTCGAAGCCGCCGGCCACCGCCAGCGTGGCCGAAGTGAGGATCACCGAGTCCACTTTGTGGAAGAGCCGCTCGGAGAGGATGGGGGAGACATCGATGGGGGTGGCCTGCAGAAAACAGCCGCGCCCGCGTTTTTCCACCCAGTAGACGTACCGCTCGTCGTCCTCTTCCATCACGAAGCGCAGCGCCAGACCCAGTTCCAGCGTGCGCCGGCTGAGCGGCACGATCTCGTCGGGCGGGTTCTGGATCAGCTTGAGATGCGACCCGATCAGATCGAGCGCGGCCAGCAGGTCCGCGTAGATCTCCTCATTCTCCTCGCGGAACCCGTCGCGGCCCTGGAAGGCCACGCGCCGCTCGGCGTCCCCGAAAAGGCGGAAGAACTGGCTGGTCATCTCGTCCAGCCGATCGAGAATGCGGTCCAGCTCCGGGGTGCCGAACTTCTTGCCGCGGCCCATGGCCGCGATATCGCGCCGCAGCTCCTGCAAGCGGTAGTTGCTGAAGGAAACTCCGAAGTACTGGGCGGCGACGTCTTCGATGTCGTGGGCTTCGTCGAACACCACGGCGTCGTAGGCCGGCAGAATTCCGCCTTCGTAGTTTTCGTCCCGCAGCGACAGGTCCGCGAAAAACAAGTGGTGATTGACAATGATGATGTCGCTCTCGGCCGCCCGCTGGTGCATCAGGGTGATGAAGCAGCGCTCGAAGTTGGGGCACTTTTGCCCCGTGCACATATCGGTGCGCGCGTCCACCTTGGCCCAGGCGGTGGAGCCTTCGGGCAGGGTCTTGATTTCGGCCCGGTCGCCGAACTCCGTGCCCTTCTCCCATTCCCGGATGATCTCGAAATCCGCCACCTCTTCGAGGCCCGAGAGCACCGGCTCCTTTTCGGCGTCGTAGATCTTCTGGCGGCAGGCGTAATTGTTGCGCCCCTTCATGTAGCAGACTTTCAGCGGCCGCGCGAAGTGCTGCTGGAGGAAGGGAACGTCCTTGAAGAAGAGCTGCTCCTGCAGGTTCTTGGTCCCGGTGGAGACCACGATGCGCTTGCCGGAGAGCAGCGCCGGAACCAGGTACGCCAGCGTTTTTCCGGTGCCCGTACCGGCTTCGACAATGAGGTGGCGCTTGTCCGCGAGGGCCGCCTCCACGGCTTCGGCCATCTCCACCTGTCCGGACCGGAACTCGTAGTTGGGATGCCATTTGGAGAGCGTGCCGTGGCGCGAGAAGAACTGGCGCGCGCCGGCTGTTCGGGCCTGGGTGGGCATCGGGATGATTCAATTCTACAGAATCTCTACAGCCAGCATCGATATCGATCCGCCGTCGATGCCTTCGATCGGAAAGGCGATTTCCCCTCCCTGCTGCCGGGTAGCCAACACATAGAGCAGCGGCAGGTAATGATCCGGCGTCGGGATCGAAAGCATTGCGTCCGGGCCCAGCGACGGGTATGCAATGAGCGGTTGATGCTCGCCGGCGAGCATCAAGTCCCTGGCCTGCCGCTCAAAGCGAGTGGCCCAATCGTAAGGCTCCACCATCCGCCGTCCCCACGCATACGCGTGCAGATTGTGGACCAGGTTCCCGCTGCCCACGATGAAAACCCCTTCGTCCCGTAATGGCGCCAGTTTGCGACCGACCTCATAATGAAACGCCGGCGCCTGGGTCTCGTCGATGCTCAGTTGGACCACGGGGATGTCCGCATCGGGATACGCGTGGCAGAGCACGGACCATGTCCCGTGATCGAGTCCCCATGAGCGATCGAGCTCGACGGGCAAAGGCGCCAGCATCGCTTGCACCCGGCGCGCGAGATCCGGATCGCCGGGAGCGGGGTATTGCACCTGGTACAGCTCCGGCGGAAACCCGCCGAAGTCGTGGATGGTCCTGGGCGCCGTACCGATGGTGAGGGCGGTTCCGGGCACATACCAATGGGCCGAGATCGAGAGGATGGCCTTGGGTTTGGGCGTCCGCTCCCCGATGCGCCGCCATCCTCGGGTGTACGGATTGTCCATCAGGGCATTCATGGGATTGCCGTGTCCCAGGAAGATCGCGGGCAGCGTCTTAGCCATACCTCCAGGATCTCGCGATTCCGCGCGCCCGGCGGCGGATACATAATGGAAGCAGCGATGAACCGCGACGTCCAGACCGAAGAGGCGGTGAAACGGCTCGTGGCCTTTTTTGCGCCGGAGAAGGTATATCTCTTCGGCTCGACGGCGCGCGGGGAAGACCGCCCCGAAAGCGATCTTGATTTTCTGATTGTGCTCCCCGACGATGCGCCGCACGAGAAACTGTTCTGCCGGGGCCTATACCGTACCCTGTACGGGCTTGACGTTGCCGTGGATGTGGTGCCCGTCAGGCGGCGGTGGTTCGAGCAGCGAAGAAACTGGCTGATGTCTCTTCCAGCTATCGCCATCAGGGAAGGGAGACTGGTCTACGATGCCCAGTCGGTTCCGGTCTGAGGAAGCCGCGGCCTGGCTGCAGTTCGCGGCGGATGACCTGGACACGGCGCGAGTTCTCTTGGGGGCAATGCCATCTCGCGTGCGCCAGAGTCTCTTTCACGCCCAGCAAGCTGCCGAGAAGTCGCTCAAGGCTTTTCTGATCTGGCACGAACGGCAGTTCCCCCTTACTCACGACCTCGCCGTGCTGCTGGGGTTGTGCGTTTCAATCGATTCCGGCATCGCGCCTGGAGTCGAGCCCGCACTGGACCTGACTCAGTTCGCTGCCCGGTTCCGATATCCCGGCGAAGATGAAATCCCCTCTATCGAGGAGGCTCAGCAATGGGTCGCGGCGGCCGCCGGGGTTCTGGATTGCGTAAGCATACGCATTGCCGGTGGCCATACGGCCGGGTGATCTCGCCTGCTGTCCTGAAATCTCCATATCCGACGCCGGCCCCCCCGCTTGCCGAAGTATGGATCGTGACTCATACTGGTAGGTATGAAAGTCGGCGGGCGCGGGCAGGTTACCATACCGAAGGAAATCCGGGACCGCTTCGGGCTGCGCCCCAATGCCGAGGTGGAGTTCCACCTGGTCGACGGGTCGATCGTTCTCAAGAAAGCGCCGGGGAAACTGGCTCTCAGGAAGTGGAAGGGCCGCTGTAAAGAGAACTTCTCGGCTCTTGGATATTCGTCCGTGGACAAGTTTATCGACGACGTTCGGGGCCGATGATTACGGCAATCGACACCAACGTGCTTCTGGATGTCCTGATTCCCAACGAGAAGTTCTTCGAACTTTCGTTGCATGCCATCGAAACAGCAGCCGGCGAGGGGTCCCTGGTAATCTGCGATGTGGTCTACGCGGAATTGTGTGCTCAATTCGCGACCCAGCGCGGGTGCGACGAGTTTTTGGAAAGCAATGAGATTCGCGTCGAACCGCTCGGCCGGGCCGCTCACTTCCTGGCCAGCAGGATCTGGCTCTCGTACCGGCGGCAAGGTGGGCGGCGGCCGCAAATCCTGGCGGACTTTCACATTGGGGCACACGCTATGACACAGGCAAACCGGTTGCTTTCGCGCGACCGCGGATTCTATCGAAAACTCTTCCCGAAGCTGAGCGTCGTCGACCCGGCTCGCGGCGGCCCGGCGGCCGAGACAGAACGGGGGAGGCCATGACCCCTCATCGTGCCGTTCCCACCGTGGTCATCGTGGGCAGGCCCAACGTAGGAAAGTCCACCCTTTTTAATCGCATCACGGGACAGCGGCGCGCCATTGTCGGCGATGAGCCGGGCATCACGCGCGACCGCATGCATGGGTTTGCCGAACACCACGGCCTCCGCTTCGAGGTGATCGATACCGGCGGCATCGTGGTCCACGACCAGGATTACATCCCGGCGCAGATCCTCCACCAGGCCGAGGTGGCGCTCGACCAGGCCTGTCACATCGTCTTTCTGGTGGACGGCCGCGCCGAAATCACCGGCGCCGACCGCGACCTCGCCCAGATGCTCAAGCGCCTCGGCAAGCCGGTCACCGTGGCGGTCAACAAGCTCGATACCGCCGAACGCGACAACCTCACGCACGAGTTCCACGCTCTGGGAATCGCCGACGTCTTCCCGGTTTCCTCCGAACACGGCATCGGCATCGACGCGCTGCTCGACCACGTCACCGCCGGCTTCCCCGAGGCCGGCACATCGGCCGAGCCGGCCGAAGAGGGCATCAAAGTCGCCATCATCGGGCGCCCCAACGTAGGCAAATCGACCCTGCTCAACACCCTCACCGGCCACGACCGCGCCATCGTTTCACCCATCCCCGGCACCACCCGCGACGCCGTGGATGAGAAGGTCACGCGCGACGGCACCGACTACCTGTTCGTCGATACCGCCGGCATCCGCCGCAAGAGCAAGACCGTTCTCATGGCCGAGAAAATGAGCGTGGTGATGGCCCGGCGGCACATCCGCATGGCGCACGTGGTGCTGCTGGTGCTGGATTCCACCGAGGGCGTGGTGGGGCTCGATTCCACCATCGCCGGATATGCCCACGAGGGCGGCCGCGCACTGATCATTTGCGTCAACAAGTGGGACCAGTTGAAGGGGCAGGCGGGCCAAAAGAAGCGCGAGTTCGAAACCGCGGTCCGGGACCAGTTCAAGTTTCTGGATTACGCGCCCATTGTGTTCCTTTCGGCCCTGACCGGCGCGGGCGTAGCACCGCTGTTCCGCCTCATCCGCGAGGTGTATGAGTCGGCTTCTCGCCGCATCTCCACCGGTGAACTCAACCGTTTCCTGGAACATCTCCGTTTCGAAGAGCGCAAGATCTTCTACATTACCCAGCACTCCATCCGGCCGCCCGCCTTCGCGGTGTTCACCGATCGCGGCGGGCCGCTGCACTTCTCGCACCAGCGCTACCTGGTCAACCAGCTCCGTCGGCAATTCGGTTTTCGCGGCACCCCCATCTCCATCGAGACGCGATCCAAAGGCCCTGCACGGAAACGGTAGCCGCGGCGTGCCCTGACCCGGCGGAGGTGGAAGCATGCGGGAGCTTTTTTCGAAGCGGAGCCGCGGAGAGCCCGGACACCAACGACAAACGCCTCGTACAGTGATAGCATAAACACCTGATGGCACCGGTCGAGAGCGAAGCCAGCAAATTCTGGAAGTTCTTGGTTCGCCTCACATTTGAGACCCTAAAGAACCTCGCACTGCTCGGTGCACTGTCGGTAATCTTCTTTGCCGCTGAGTGGCTGAAAAGACTAGGCATGGAAGAGGCGTACATACACTACATCGAACTTCTGCACTTCTGGCTCACCTTCGGTGCGCTAATCTGGATCGGTGTGGTCTTTCTCGTTAAGCTGATAAGGGGGGCGTTAAGTGACTCTCCGTGAGGGCATGTACCAATTCGGCGAGGCGATCGCAGGCGACTACGCAAAGAGTTGGTCAATCGGGGCATGGTTTGTTGCCTCGTTCGCTCTTGTAGGCTGTGCCGCTCAAGCGTGGTTGAGCTTAACGTCGGAACAAGCGCTAGTAATCGCGCTGGCGGCAGCGACGCCGGTTGCGTTCGGAAGAGCGCTCAGAGTCTGTGGAGTCCGGTTCGGCTTCGCGGATGTCGACAACCCAGTCCGCTCAACACAACTGCACCCGAGCGATACAAAGGCCAGTGATGGAGTAGGACGGGGGTTTGTCGGTGTATATGCGGACAACGGATCTACCGCGGGACGTGCATGGCGTGTGGCACACGTGCTCGCGCAGTTGGCCATCGCCGCTGTCGGCCTGTTCTTCACCGTTTCATACAATCGGGTGAACTCAGACTTACAGCGGGTTCAGGTTCAGACGTCGCTCATACCTCTGCTTACCAGCGCGGATCCCAACCAACGCCAATTGGCTTTGGCTCTGGCCCGTCGAATGAACGAGCAGTTTGCCGCCCAGGCAGCCAGCCTTCTTGCCGTGCAAGACCGCAGTCCGGAGGTGCGGCTGAGTGCCGCTGCCGAGTTGAATTCACTCGCTCAGGGCGCACCCGGCGGCGCTCGTGAGATTGCACGGGAAGGATTGAACCGTGCGAGGATTCTGGAAGAACTCCGGCGGAAACACCTCCTTGAGAAACTGCGCGAGGCAAGCGGCTACCTTGGCGCCCAGAGTGTGGCAGGAACCGGGAGTGCGATCAGCCTCTACCTGAGCGTCTGGAAGGATCTCTCGGAATCGGCCCGGCGGAACCTCGACCCTTCACTCCTGCGGAAGGCGGAATCCGCCTTGAAATATGGGGCTATGGAGACTGCCGCCCGATCTTACCAGGCGATGTTTGAACCGTTCCTGGCGGCGCCGGCCATGGAAGAAACGGCAGGGCAGCAAAGGAAATAGAAAAAGGAGACTCATCATGCGATCGATATGTCAAGCAGTGGCAATAGTGCTCGCGCTCGCCGTCGGAGCGGCTGCGCAGGACAAACCGAAGGTGAACATTTCCGTTCCCGAACAGGAGAAGGGAACCCAGGTTGGGTGCACCCTGGCCGTCGAGGGCACCGCCGCCTTGCCCGCCGGTCAGCATCTCTGGGTCTTTGTCCATCGTGCGGATTTCGAGGGCGTCTGGTGGCCACAAAACGAAGGGAAGATCGATCCCAAGACCCTGAAATGGTCGGTACGGGTGACGTTCGGGGGGGCACAGGACATCGGAGAGAATTTCGACATCGCTGTCGCGCCGGTAACGGATTCCGAGCACACGAAACTTCGCAACTATCGAATCAAAGCCATGACTAGTGGTAAGTGGCTCCCCATCGAGATGCCCGCAACCACGGCGCCTCCCCTCCAACGTTCCGTGAGAAAAGTCAATCACAACAACTGCCAGTAAAGGGGATCGCCATCCGCGGGCGGCGCGGCGGTCTTGAGCGGGCGCGGGCCAAGCGGCGACCAACGTTTGGCCGCCGGTCCCGGCAGGTTGCGTTTGCCTTTTCCCTCCCCCCACCTTTAGACTGGAGTAGCGTTATCATGAACTTTTCTATATCTAATTCAGGAGGGCGGCCATATGTGGAATAAACGCCGGGAAGAGGAACCGCCAAGGCCTTTCATCCCGCCGAGTCCAGCTCCATTGGCGCCAAAGCCCATAGAAGCGAAGAAGGAGGTTACACCTGTGTCGAGCACGCCCATCGGGAGATTCGAGCCGGAGAATCGCGTGAGCGCGGCCACCGTCGGTAAGGCCGTCAAGATTGTGGGCCAGATCTACAGCAAGGAAGACCTTTTCGTCGATGGTGAAATCGAAGGCACCGTGGAAGCGCTCGAGCACAAGCTTACCATCGGGCCCCACGGCACCCTGCACGCCAGCATCAAGGCGCGCGAGGTGGTGGCCCTGGGGAGCATCACGGGCAACGTGGAAGCCTCCGACAAGATCGAGATTCACAAGGAGGCCAAGCTGGTGGGCGATATCCGCACCTCCCGCATCATCATCGAGGACGGGGCCTATTTCAAGGGCAGCATCGATATCGTGAAGCTCGAACCGGCCAAGGCGCCGGTCAAACCCGCGGCTCCCGCGCACGCCCCCGCGCCGCCCGTGACAGCCAGCCCGGCGGCGCTGCCGTTCGGCGCTCCGGAAGTCAAGCGGTAGGCCACCGGGGGCCGCGATGGAGCTTCCAGGGCCGCTGAAGGGAATACTGGGCGGGCCCCGCGGTGCGCCGCTGGCCAACGGGTCGGCCAAGCCCGCCAATTCGGGCCGCCCGGCCGATTCTTCGTGGCGCCGGGGGGGCGGCGCGGCCGACGCCGTGCGGCCCAGCCGGGGCCTCGAGGAGTTCTTCGGCCACATCTACGGTCAATCCGGCCTCACCATCCTCGATCTAGGCGGCGCCAGCCAGCAGAACGTCAGTTTCATCACCGGTCTGGGCCACCGCCTCTATTCCGAGGACTTCCTCCGGACTCTCCACGAGACCTTCGGCGAAAACGGCGCGGCCGATCAATCCAATCCCGGCCGTATCGACTACTTCCTCCGCCAGGCCCTCGATTACCCCCCCGCCCACTTCGATGGCGTCTTGATCTGGGACGTTCTGGAGTACCTCGCGCCCGCCTTGCTGCACGCCGTGGTCGAGCGGCTCCACCAGACCGTGCGCCCCAAGAGCTACATGCTGGCCTTCTTCCACTCCGACGACAAGCTGGAAGCCGTGCCGTCCTACACCTTTCGCATTCAGCAGATGAACTCGCTCGAAGTGGTGCAGCACGGCATGCGCCGTCCCGAGCAGTTGTTCAACAACCGGAGTCTCGAGAAACTTTTCGGACGTTTTGAATCCGCCAAGTTCTTCCTGACCCGCGAGCGCCTGCGCGAAGTCATCGTCAAGGCGTAATCACCGGTACTTCCGCGTCACGCCGTTCCAGCGCACCTTCAGAGGGTCCAGAAACGCCGTCATGCCCCGCCACAGGCTCACCTTGGTGCCCGCCACGTCGTTCCATCGCACCGGCACTTCCACCGCGCGGTAACCCAGCCACCGGGCGATATACAGCACTTCGACGTCGAACCCGAACCCTTCCAGCCGCTGCCGGCCGAAGATCTCCCGCGCCGCGCGCGCCTCGAACAGCTTGAATCCGCACTGCGTGTCCTGGAACGGCAGCCCCGTAATCAGACGCATCGCCACGTTGAAAATGCGCCCGCTAGCCTCGCGAAAAAACGGCTGGTGCACGCCCACGAGCGAGCGGTCCACGGCGCGCGAGCCGATGGCCACCTGGGCTCGCTCGCGCTCGGCCGCGCTCCATAGTTTGTCCAGCTCCTCGATGGGCGCGGAAAGGTCGGCGTCCGTGAACAGCGCCCACTCGCCCTTGGCCTCCTGCATGCCGTGGCGCACGGTATACCCTTTGCCGCGATTCCCGGGGTTCGCCAGCACGCGCGCGCCCGCCGCCCGCGCCGCCTCCGCCGTCCCGTCGCTTGAGCCGTCGTCCACTACTACAATCTCCGCAAAATCCCACGCGGAACGGTCCAGATACTCCCGCACCTTCCGCATCGTGGCCGGTAGCCGCTGCGCTTCGTTGTAGGCGGGGATGATAATGGAAATGGATCGTAGCAACGGAAGTCTTATATTATCGTAGTTCCCCCAAAGGAGACGTAATTGTCGCTGGAAGATGATCTGCTCAAGCAGCGCCTCTCTCGCATACGCGAGATCGAGGCGCTGGGATACCACCCCTACGGCCGCCGTTTCGAGTTCACCCACACGATTCCGGAGATCGTCTCCGGCTACGGCGCAAAGACCGCCGAGGAACTGTTGCCGGAGGTGCGCGTCCGCGTCGCCGGCCGGTTAATGACCCTCCGCCACATGGGCAAGGCCGGCTTCGCCCACTTGCAGCAGAACGGAGAGCGCCTGCAAATCTACGTGAAGAAGGACGCCGTGGGCGAGCGCGATTTCCAGCTCTTCAAGCTGCTCGATATCGGCGACATCGTGGGCGTCGAGGGCTATCTCTTCCGCACCCGCACCGGCGAGCTGAGCATCCACGCCGAGAAGCTCGAGTTCCTCTCCAAGACCCTGCTCTCCATGCCCGAAAAGTGGCACGGCCTGGAGGACGTCGAAATCCGCTACCGCCAGCGCTATCTCGACCTCATCGCCAATCCCGAGGTGCGCAAGGTCTTCGTCACCCGCGCACGGATCGTCAGCTCGCTGCGCCGGCAGCTCGAGGACCGCGGCTTCATTGAAGTCGAAACCCCCATGATGCAGCCGCTCTACGGCGGTGCCACCGCGCGCCCTTTTGTGACGCACCACAACACCCTCGATATCGACCTCTACCTGCGCATCGCGCCCGAGCTGTACCTCAAGCGGCTGGTGGTGGGCGGCCTCGAACGCGTCTACGAAATCAACCGCAATTTCCGCAACGAGGGCCTCTCCACCCACCACAACCCCGAGTTCACCATGCTCGAGTTCTACCAGGCCTACACCGATTACCGCGGCCTGATGGATTTCTCCGAGGAGTTGCTGGCGCAAGCCGCCCGCGACGCCACCGGCACGACCACGGTGGAATTCGAAGGCCACCAAATCGATTTCAGCCGCTTCGAGCGCTATACCATGCGCGAAGCCGTAGTGCACTTCTGGAAAGGGGACGACCCTCCCACCCTGGAGGACATCGCCAACCCCGATTGGCTCCGCCGCCATTCCGCACGCCCCACCCCCGGCGAGGCCCTCACCGATCTGTTCGAGAGCCGCGTCGAGGCCCAGCTCATCCAGCCCACCATCATTTACGATTACCCCGTCGAGACCTCCCCGCTCTCCAAGAACAAGCCCGAGGACCCGGCCTTCGTCGAGCGCTTCGAAATCTACGCCGCCGGCATGGAACTCGGCAACGCCTACACCGAGCTGAACGATCCCCAGGAGCAGCGCCGCCGCTTCGAAATGCAGCTTGCCATGCGCGAGCGCGGCGACGAGGAAGCCCACCAGATGGACGAGGATTACGTCCGCGCGCTGTCCTACGGCATGCCGCCCACCGGGGGCGAAGGCATTGGCATCGACCGCCTCGCCATGATCCTGACCGGCTGCCGCTCCATCCGCGACGTCATCCTTTTCCCGTTGCTGCGGCCGGAAGGCCCTATCGGCTTGGCCGCCCAGTTGCGAGAGTTCGACAAGCTGTGAATTCGCGCTTCGAGCTGTTCATCGCCGCCCGCTACCTGCGCGCCCGCCGCAAGCAGGCCGTCATCTCCGTCATCACCGCCATCTCCATCGCCGGCGTGGCCGCCGGCGTGATGGCTCTCATTGTCGCCATGGCCGTCAACAACGGCTTCCACAACACCCTGCAGCGCAACCTGCTGGGCGCCATGGCCCACATCAACGTCCTCGAAAAACAGCCCGGCGGCGGCATCGAAAACTGGCGCGACCTGGCCGCGCGCCTGCGCAAGCTGCCGCACGTCACGGCAGTTGCGCCCGCGCTTTACGCCCCTGTTTTCCTCTCCGGCCCGCTGCAATCCAAGGGCGCCGTGCTCAAGGGCGTCGACCTCAATTCCGAGCTGGCCATCGCCGACACGCTGCGCCGTCTCAAATCTGGCTCGCTCGACCGCCTGCGCTACCCCGCCGCTTCGCCCCCCGGCATCATCCTCGGCTCGCGCATCGTCGAGGATACCGGCATGGTGCTCGATTCGCGCATCAACGTGGTCAGCCCGCAGGGTGAGCTGACGCCCTTCGGCGTGCGCCCCAACATCCGCCCGTTCCGCGTCTCCGGCACCTTTGAAACCGGCTTCTACGACATCGACGACAACTGGTGTTTCGTTTCCATCGAAGCTGCGCAGCAGGCCCTCTCGCTCCAGGACGTCATCAATCAGATCGAGTTGAAGGTGGACGATTTGAACCGCGCCCCGGAAATCGCGCGCGCCGTGGAAAGGGTGGCCGGCCCGCGCTACACCACCACCACCTGGATGGAGCGCAACCGCCAGTTGCTGAACGCGCTACGCATGGAGCGCGCGGTGACGATCATCACCATCGGCCTGATCGAACTGGTAGCCGCGCTCAACATTCTCATCGTGCTGGTCATGATGGTGATGGAAAAGTATCGCGATATCGCCATCCTCATGTCGATGGGCGCACGCCGCCCGCAGATCCGCCGCATCTTCATGCTGCAAGGCATCCTCATCGGAATCGTGGGCAGCGCCATCGGCCTCGCCGTAGGCTACACGCTCTGTTATTTCGCCGACAAATACCGCTGGGTCCGCCTGGACGAAACCGTCTACTCGTTAAGCTTCGTCCCCTTCGAGACCCGTTGGGTGGATGGTGTATGGGTGGCGGCGGCGGCCATTCTGGTAAGTTTCCTCGCGACGATCTACCCCGCCCGCAACGCCACGCGCATCGTCCCCGCCGAAATCCTGCGGTACGAATAACCGGTTTTGTCCCTGTACTACTATCCATTCACTTCTTCGCGCGCCGCGACGATTTTGTGGGGCGGGCCCCCTGGCCCGCGGCCGACCCCCTGGTCGGCCTGCTCGGACGCAAGAAGAGCCGGACCAGGGGGTCCGGCGCGGACGGGGGCGTCCGCCCCACTGGGGCAGGTTGTCAACCTGCGGCGGATTGTTAATCCGCCTGCCGCGAGACGTGCGGGCTACCCACCGTGCTATCATATCGCCGGATCTGAATGTCCGATTCGCCCCCAGCGAAGCGCCGTTTCCGCGTCGCCCTATCCTTCCCCGGAGAGCACCGCTCGCGGGTCGAAAACATCGCCACCATCTTGGCCGCCCACTTCGGCCACGACCAGATCCTCTACGACCGCTGGCACGCCGCTAAGTTCAACCGCCCCAACCTCGACCTCTACCTCCCCACCCTCTACCACGACGATTCCGACCTCATCGCCATTTTCCTCTGCCAGGAATTCAACGCTAAGGAGTGGTGCGGCCTCGAATGGCGTGCCTGCCGCGACGTCCTGAAGCACAAACAGGACGACCGCCTGATGTTCTTCCGCCTCGATGATGCCGATATCCCCGGCCTCTACTCCATCGACGGCTACCAGGACATCCGCCGCATGTCCGACGCCGAAGTCGCTGCCGCCATTCTCCAGCGCCTCGGCGAACCCGCCGCTCCCCCCGCCCCCCGCGCCTTCACCGCCAAGCTCCCCATTGCCCACCCACGCCGCGCGTCCTCTCACTTAACCTCGACAACCTCACCCCCGAGCAGGGCGCCGAGTACTTGCGGCACCTGAAAGTCGAGGGCACGGACGAGGAGCTACAGCAGGCCTCGCGAGAATACTGGAACCACGCCCTGGCCCTGACCCTGCTCGGCACCTATCTGACCGACTTCTGCGGCGCCGATATCCGCCGCCGCGTCGAGATCCCCAAGCTGGCCGTCGAGGAAGTGCGCGAGGGCGCGCACGCCAGCCGCGTGATCGCCGCCTACGAGCGGGTCTTCGCCGGCAAGCCCGAGCTCGCCATCCTGCGAGCACTTGGTCACTTCGACCGTCCCGCCGAGCCGGAAGCGCTGAAGCTAGTACGGCCAAAGATAGACTACCGCCAGTATCAGGCAGCGCTGAAGCGTCTCCACGCAGCCAGGCTGATCCTGACAAAGGATCCCGCCCAACCCCTCGACTGCCACCCCCTGGTCCGCGAACACTTCGCCGGTCAGGCCACGCGTGAGGGCCACACGCGGCTCTACGAGCACTACAAGAAGCAGGCGCCCCACCAACTCGACACGCTCGAGGGCATGTCGCCGCTCTTCCACGCAGTCTACCACGGCTGTCGGGCCGGCCAACACCAGGCGGCCCTGGCTGGCGTCTACTACGACCGCATCCTCCGCGGCAACGAGTTCTATCTCACGAAGAAGCTCGGCGGGTTCGGCACCAACCTCTCGCTGCTCGCCAACTTCTTTGAGATCCCGTGGACTCAGCCCGTCGCCGCCTTCTCGCCCGCTGACCAGGCATGGTTGATCAATTGCGTTGCGGTCGCCCTCCGCGCCGTTGGCCGGTTGGCTGACGCCGTTGAGCCTACGCAGACCGGTGCCGAAGCCCGAGTGAAGTTGGAGGATTGGAAGAACGCAGCCATCGCCTGCGGCAACCTCAGTGAGCTCCACCTCACCCTCGGCGACATAGATGCGGCGGTCACCGCAGCCCGGCAATCGGTCGATTTCGCCGGCCAGAGCGGCGACGGGTTCCAGAGGATGGGCAAGCGCGTCACCCTCGCCGGCGCCCTCCATCAATCCGGTGATTCCGACGAGGCCACGCGCCTCTTCACCGAAGCCGAGCGGCTTCAGGCGGAAAGCCAACCCGAGTACCCGATCCTCTACTCGCTTCAGGGCTATCGGTACTGCGACCTGCTTCTCGATCAAGGCCAGAGCGCAGAGGCCCTGCGCCGGGCTTCCCAAACCCTGCGCTGGGCCGAAGTGCAGCGAATTCTCCTCGACATCGGTCTCGACCACCTGTCGCTCGGCCGCGCCCACCCCGCCGGCTCCGCCGAAGCCACTCACCACCTCGACCAGGCCGTCGAGTTCCTCGGCCGCGCGGGGCGACTCGAATTCCTTCTCCGCGGCCTCCTCGCCCGCGGCCTGCCCCACGACCTCGACGAAGCCTTCCGCATCGCCACCCGCTCCGGCATGCGCCTCTACCTCGCCGACTACCACCTCGCCAAGGGCAACCTCGCCGAAGCCGAAGCCCTCATCAACGCCACCGGCTACCACCGCCGCGACCGCGAGCTTGCCGCCCTCCGCGCCCGGGTTGCTATCGGAACGCCGCCAGAGCGCGCGGAAGGAAGATCACCCGTCTGATGACTGCCGCTGCTACGGCGGTGACCGGAACGCCGGCCGCGGCGGCATCTTTCACCAGGCGCACTTCACTGCTCCACTGTTGGTTTCGGCTCGGCGCGAGCCTCTCCACGGCACAGTTCAGCAGCTCGGCGGTCATCACTCCCGCGATGGCGAGAATCACAAACAGCCACTCCATCCGCGGCAAGCGAAACAGCCATGCCGCCGCCAGAGCCCCCGTCGCCGCGGCGGTGTGGATCGCCATGTTCCGCTCCAGGCCGGCGGCGCGGAACCCGCGAACGCGTCGCGGTACGGCAGCGCGATCTGGCCAGTGGCGATCCGGTTGGGCTGCTGGAGTGCCGAAGGACCAGCCGTCGCCGCCGCACTCGTTCTCCGGCTTCGCACGCCAGGTGCGAACATAGCTTCAGGAGAGATCTCATTATGGCTGCCAAGAAACTGCTCATGCTGGTCGGCGATTACGTGGAAGACTACGAAGCCATGGTTCCCTTTCAGGCGCTTCTCATGGTCGGGCACGTGGTCCATGCCGTCTGCCCCAATAAGAAGGCTGGCGATTCCGTGCGCACCGCCATCCACGATTTCGAGGGCGACCAGACCTATAGCGAGAAGCGGGGCCACAACTTCGCCCTGAATGCGACTTTCGACGAGGTCCGCCCCGAGGACTACGACGCGCTCGTAATCCCCGGCGGACGCGCGCCCGAATACATCCGCCTCAACCCGCGCGTGCTGGAAATCGTGCGCCATTTCGCCGAGTCCGGCAAACCCATCGCCGCCATCTGTCACGCCGCGCAGTTGCTGGCGGCGGCCGGCGTTCTGGCTGGGAAGTCGTGCAGTTGCTACCCCGCCGTGGCCCCCGACGTCGCCGCCGCGGGCGGAACCTATGCCGAGATCGCCATGGACCAGGCGCACACCTGCGGCACCCTCGTCACCGCGCCCGCCTGGCCCGCGCATCCCGCCTGGCTCTCGCAATTCCTGCGCGTCCTGGGCACCCGCATCGAACCGTGACGGCCACCATAGGTCCCGCCCTGGTATTGCTTTCGCGGAGCGTCGATTGTGCCGATGCAAGCTAAGCTGGAATCACCGCTACCGCATCGCGCAGGACCGAATCCGGCGGCAACAGCCCCAAAACCCTCCGATCGAACGTAGCCAGTCGTCCCTGACGCCGGATCGCCAGATCGAGCAGCACGGCATCCGTCAGTTGGCGATGTCCCACCACGCGAGCGCGAATCTCGTCGCGGATATCCGTAAGTCCGCCCTCGAGCGGCCAGAAGCGATGCGCGCCGCTGGCCGTCATCTGGGCCAGCGCTTCCATCACGTCCCCGACGAGAATCGGAATCTTCACCACCGCCGGCTGCATCCCCAGCCGCACAAAACCCAATTGCGTCAGCGGACAAGTTGCCCACCCCATCCCATGATTCTCCGCGAACCACCGGTGGGCCGCCGCATGGTGGACATGGGTCGGCCATGCCAAAGCGAGCAAGACATTGACATCCAGCAGGGAGACGGACATTGTTACCGTCCCGGCTCCAGGAATTCCCGCGCCGTCTCAAGGTCCTCCCTGCCGATCGCCGCCGCAACCTCATCCGGGCCGAAACCCGGTGTTCCCACCGGTACGCTGAATACCGGAAAGCCATTGCGGACGCTCAACGGCGTTCGGGCCGCGACACCCCGCCGCGCCAGCTCCGACAGAGCCGCTCCCACCGAAACACCGCGGGCAACGGCCAAAGCCCTGGCCGCATCCAGGACATCGTTTTCCACATCCAACGTCGTGCGCATCCTGATTCAATGATGACGAACAGCGAATTTGATGTCAAGCATCTACGAATGCCCGCCTTTCGGGGATCTCGAAGCGAGGTTCGCCCAGCACTTGATCGGATGAACGGGACAGGCTGAGTCATAATGATCGTATGAGCCTCAATCCGCCATTCGACCGGATCACGATTGAGCCGGGCAAGATGGGCGGTCAGCCCTGTATCCGCGGAATGCGGATTACCGTCCGGCGCGTGCTTGAAATCCTGGCGACCTATCCGGAACGACTGGATCTCTTCAAGGATTACCCGGACCTTGAAGAGGAGGATCTTCGGCAGGCGCTCGAATTTGCGGCGGCCACCGTGGACGGCACAATCGATCTGCAGATCGATGCCGCATGAGACGCGTCGTCCTCGACCAGGGGCTTCCCGCGACTGCGGCGGCGATTCTGCGAGACGGCGGGTGGGACGCCGTACACGTTCGGGAAATCGCCATGAAAGAGGCCACGGACGGTGAGATCCTCGACTACGCCGCCCGCGAGTCGCGCGTGGCTATCACGCTGGATCGAGACTTCCCTCAGATCCTGGCGCTGACAGCGGCTGCTCGCCCTTCCGTTGTTCTCATCCGCCGGCAGCGATTGAGGGCGCCTGAACTCGCCTTGCTCATCGTTTCAATTTGGCGAGACCATGAGAGCGCACTGGAACAGGGATGCGTCCTCAAGGTAGGTGCCCGCTCGACTCGGGTGCACCGGTTGCCCTTGAGACGATCGGGGTCGAGCGTCGACCCGCCCTGCCCTAATTCGTTTGCCGCCCGCCGACGCCCTTCTCTTCCCCGCGGCCCACCTTGTCGATCTCGCTGAAGTACACGCGGCGGCCTTCGTCCATCGCCAGGTTGGAGGCAATCACGGCCACGGAATCCGCCAGGCCGATCTCCAGGTTCGCCTTCGGAGGCGTCGAGTCTCGACAGCTCTGGAAGAAGCCTTCCAGTTCGGTATCCACCGGGTTGTTCTGTTCCTCCTGGATCAGTACGCCCTTGGCCGTGAGCCAGCGCCGCGCGAACTTGGCTTCGCGGGCCAGGAAGCTGGCATTCTTGGGGAAGTCCAGGTCGCTGGTCATGATCGGAACGGGACCGCGGGCGCCTCCCGACGCTACCATGGTGGCGCCGGCCACGAAGACTTCCTTTTTCTTGGCGTCCGCGGGCGCCACGGTGGTGGTTTTGGGCGGTTCCATGTACCACCAGGCGATGGCCGTGTGCAGGTCGTCGCCCACGGTAATCTCGATGGTGCCCTCCGTGCCCATGATGATCTCGCCCATCTCGGGGCGTCCGCCATTGAACATGGGAAGGAACTGATTGGTGCTGATGGAAGAGTAGGTGAGCTTCTGGCCCTTGGGGTAGCGATAGATCAACTGCACGTTGTCGTAGACGTCGCGCCCGTCCTTAAGGGTGTCCAGGCTGCCCAAGCCCATCACGAATTCCGGCGAGGAGCCCAACATCCAATCGGACACATCCACCTGGTGCGAGGTCAGCTCGGCCGGCAGACCACCGGACATGGAACGGTAGATCCGCCAGTTGGCGATGTTCGATTCGCCGCCCGGCTTCATGGTCCACAACGCGCTGGGCTTGTTGATCATATTGCGATGCCACTGCGCGTGGATGTGGTGGACGTCCCCCAGGATGCCCTTGTCCACCATATTCTTCACCACTTGGTAGAAGTAGCTATAGCGCCGCTGCAGGCCGGTTTGCAGGATCTGCTTGGGATGTTCCCGCGCCAGCGCGCGCAGCCCGCTCACTTCTTCCGGCTTGAAGACCAGGCACTTCTCGCAGAAGACGTGTTTGCCGGCCAGCAGGACGTCGCGAGTGAGGGGGAAGTGCACGAACAGCGGGGTGATCACGAACACCGCATCGATATCCTTGCGCGCCAGCAGATCGCGGTAGTCTTTGTACGTTGCCGGATTGCCGCCGATGGTCTGCACTCCATGGTCGAGGGCGTCCTGATGGAGGTCGCACAGCGCCACGCAGCGGCCGCTCGCGATCTTCCTGAGGTGCTTCAACAGGTAGGTGCCGCGGCTGCCGCAACCGATCATGCCGTATTGCACCTGTTGGTTGGCGGCCTTCACGGTCTGGAGGAACGGGGCTCCCTGAATGGCCGGGAGGGCGGCCACGGCCCCGGCGGCTTTCAAAACATCGCGGCGGGAAACATCATTCTCCTGTGGCATGGGAAGGCAACCTCGCAATCGGGAGTATTTTTACCCGATTGTAGCATGGGGGTTTGAAAGGGCGAATTCCGCGCAAACGCTCCCTCACGGTCGCAACTCCGATGCGCTTTCGGAGCCGCGACCGTAGGGGGCGGTTGCACACCTACTGACTTAGCGTGTAGTTCACGTCGATTTCAGTCACCACCTCGACCGGCTGGCCGTTCAGGAGGGTCGGCTGGTAGACCCACTGCCTGACGGCGTCCAGGGCGGATTGGGCCAGCAACGGGTGGCCTTCGATCACCTCGAGATTCTGAATGGTGCCGTCCTTGGCGATGACGGCGCTGAGCTTCACCACGCCCGTGACACGCGCCAGTTTGGCTTCCGGGGGATACACCGGGCGCGACTGGGTAATCAGCTGGGTTTGCTGCACGCCGCCGCCGATTCTGATCCTCGCTGGCGGGGTCGCTTCGGCGGCGGCGGTGGCGGTGGCACGCCTTGAGAATGCCACCGGTATGGTTCCAGCCGATGACCTTATGGCACCCGGGGCCGCGATCTCCAGCGTCACCTCATTACCGCCGGCGGACGGTGCCGAGATCCCCAGATGTTCGTCGAACGCCTTGGCCGCCTTCACGACGTCTATGAACGAGTCGAACGAGAGCGTGTCGCCCTCGTGGACCGGCAGTTGCGAAAGCAGGTCGGCCCGCAACTCGTCCGTGAGACCAACCACGTTGATGGCCTTGACCTTGCGTCCCACCCAGGGGAGCTGAGACGCCACCTGGCGGCCGGCGGCTATGGCGGAGGATTCGGTGGGGGCAACTGCCGCAGTGGCGGGGGCCTCGCCGGGGGCGGTCTCCGGCAAGCGGAACGCAATGCTCACCTGCCGCGAAGTACCCGCCAGGCTCTTCGCCAGGTGCCACTGCAATACCGATTGCAGCGCGGATTTGCGCAACTCATCCGGCCCGCTCGCCACGCGCGCGTCGGCGACGTTGCCGCTCGAATCCAGCTTCACTTCCACCACTACCGTTCCCTGCACGCCCCGATTGAGCGCCTCCGACGGATAGCCGACACCCGTCCGATGCATGACCCCGGCGCTGCCCAGATCGACCGTCACGCCGGGAGCGTCGTAAACCACCTGCGGCGCCGCCGCCAACGGGAAAGTGCCCGTTACGAACCAGCACGCCGCTACTAGAATTGCCAGCCCCGCGGCTAGCGCGGATATCAAACGCGTTCTCGACATACGAACCTCCTTCAAAACTGAAATCACTCTTTGCTTCAAGTGCCGCTTGCGCAGGAACAGCGGCGCCGGGGCCAGGTCCAGCCGCGGCCGGGCGCCGGCGATGGCCAGGAGCGCATCCACGTATTCCTCGCGCGAGTTGGTCATCTCGACTACCTGGCGATCCACGGCCTGCTCGCGCGCCAGGCCAATCTCGCCCAGCAGCCACCAGATGGCCGGATGGAACCAGAAGACGGCCCGCACCAGTTCCTCCGCCACGGCGAAAAGCCAGTCGCGGCGGCGCACGTGCAGAATCTCATGGCAGAGGATGGCTTCCTGCATGGGCGCGTCGAACTCCGGAAACCGCGCGGGCAGCAGGACCACGGGCCTTCGCACGCCGAACGTCACGGGGCTGCCCAAATCGCTCGAAATGCGCAGGTCGGCCTCCACGCTCCAGGAAGACGGCGGTTGGAGCGGCTGGGAGTGCCGCCGATACTGGCGCAGCCGCCAGAATCCCGCCGCCAGCCAGCCCAGGCGAGCCAGCGCGCCCGCCGCCAGCAGCAGCAGCGCCACCTCGCTCGGTGGAAGGCCTCGCCGCGGCACCGGCTGGTGAAGCACAACCACCACCGCGGAGGTGGAAACCTGCACGGTACCGGCCGGCTCCTGTTTCCAGGGCCGCACCAGCGGAAGCAGCAGGCAGGCCAGCAGCAGAAACTGCCAGTAGGCCAGCCGGGCGCCCGGCAGGCGCAGCCGCAGCGCCGCCGGAACGAACGCCGCCAGCCCCACCAGCAAACCGATTTGCAGGCTGTACGCCACCAGGTTGTTCCAGATCAGGTTGACGCTCATGACTTCCTCCGCAGCCTCGCGATCTCTTCCCAGTCCTCGGCGGAGAGATTGTGTTCCTCCACCAGATGCACCAGCAGCGGCTCGGCCGAGCCGTTGAAGACCCGGTTGACGAACTCCCGGACCATACTGCCGATCACTTGCCGCTTGGGCTGCGCCGGCCGGTAAACGTAGGCGCGGTCCGCCTGGTTCTTCTTCAGGTATTTCTTCTGTTCCAGGATCTTCATCATGGTCATGACCGTGGTGTAGGCCACTTTGCGCCGCTCCAGCAAGGCCTCATAAACGTCGCGAACGGTGGCGCGCTCGCGCTCCCAGACGATCTTCATGATCTCCAGTTCCTGCCCGGTCAGGGTCGAACTCGGTTGCCTCATACTAATTTATTAGTACTAATTGGGACGGATGTCAAGAAAAAAGTGGGGCCGGGGGCCGGGGCCGGGGATCGCGGGCGTCTGCTTCTTGCAACCGCCTCGACTTCTTCAACTCGACTCCCGCCCTGTGGTTCTCGGCAGGCGGCGCCCCGTCGGCGCCCGTCGCGGTTACTGGCCGGCGCAAAGTGGAGCCGGCCCAAGCCCGATGCGACGGAGCTGGCTCCGAAGAAATCGGCTGTTTATGGCATTATGGCTTTTGATAGCTCGCCAACCAAAGCCGAGACCGCCATGCCGTTGTATTTGAGCAGGCCTTGAGGACCAGAGAATTTGACGACCATCTTACCTTGCTGGTCAACCCGAAATAGGCCAGCCCAAGCGCCCGTAATCGCATAGCGGGGAGCAACTGACACTTGGGGGAGATTGGGGCGTTTCTCTTCCGTCAAGAATAATATGTACCGTTCCCCCAATTTCATCATAGAGTAGTCTGTCGGCTGGGAGGTGAATTGGCCAATCGTACCTCCTCGTTGAGCCACCGTAATGCGCTGAAGCGATTGTGATCCCTTGAGTACTGTAGTAATAGATATCACAGCATCAGTCTCAAGGTTGTGAAATCCAAGAACTCGCGGGACCACTAGTTCTCCCACAGTGCCATCGATGATTAGTATCGAAGAGTCTGCGAGATCGGGTAGGTTCGTCGGCATGTATCCGGGCGGCAGATCGCGGGTGAAAAGTGTAGTTCCACTTGCCGGTGGCCAGGGTAGTACTTCTCCCGGTTTGTGTCGGGGCTGAGCGATCGTTGTGGACACGGCGACGGTTGAAATGAGAAGCATCGTTACTAATGTCTGCATGGCGGAATACCTCTCCCTGTTTGTCAATGTTATCGGTTGGTGCGTGTGTGTCGATAACCGCACCAACTATTCTTAGACGGCTGGAAGAATTTGGGGCCGCCGCACTATAGACGCCCGAGCGCGACGGCGATGGTCTCCAGTAACTGGCTCACCGTATAGGGCTTTTCCAGAAGGCCGGCCATGTCTTTGCCGGCGAAATGCCGCGCCGCTTCCAGTTCGCCGTAGCCCGTCGATACGATCACCGGGACACCCGGGCGGATGGCTTTCATGCGGTCCAGCGCTTTCTCTCCACCCATGACGGCCATGGTCATGTCCAGAATGACGGCGGTGACGCTCGCCCGATGTTCCTCAAAGAGCCGAACGCCCTCGGCGCCGTCTTGCGCCAGGAGCACGCGCCAGCCGTTGCGCTCCAGTGCCGATCGAGCCAGGCGCCGCAGCGCTTCCTCATCGTCTATGAAGAGAATCGTGCCGCCGGCGGGGGTTTCCGCCGGCGCGATGTCGGGGCGGTGGTCCACCAGCTTGGTGGCCACCGCGGGGAACAAGACCTGAAACGAACTCCCACGGCCGGGGGTGGAGTACACGCGTATGGCGCCCTTTTGGGCCCTCACGATGCCGGAGACCGCCGCCAGCCCCAAGCCCCTGCCCTGGAACTTGGTGGTGAAGAACGGATCGAAGATCTTGCTCCTGGTGGCCTCATCCATTCCCGAGCCGGTGTCGCGAACCTCCATGGCCACATAGGAGCCTGGGCTCAGTTGGTCGTTGGGAAACTCCCTTCGCAGCTCCTCCGCATCCAGATCTCGATTTTCCGTACGGATCGCCACCGCGCCCGCGCCACCCTCTCCAATGGCCTCCGCGCCATTGATAATCAGATTCATGACGAGCTGCTGAATCTGCCCCGGATCCGCCTCGATGGCGGGGAGGCCCGCTCCCAGCTCCAGTTGAATGTCCACCATCTTGGGGATGGAAGTATGGATCAGCGGTTCGATTTCCCGGACCAGTTGCGAGAGGTCGATTCGCTCCAGCACAAACCGGCCCTTGCCGGCGTAGGCCAGCAACTGCCGCGTCAAATCGGCGGCGCGTTCGCTGGCGCTCGCAATTTCCCGGAAATATCTGCGGACGGGAGCGGAGTCGGGGAGTTCCGCCAGCCCCAGGGTGGCGTTTCCCAGTATCCCGGTGAGCAGGTTATTGAAGTCGTGCGCGATGCCCCCGGCGAGCAAGCCCAGGCTCTCCAACTTCTGAGTGTGTTGGAGGTGGCGTTCGAACCCTATGCGGTCGGTAATGTCGCGGATGTTGAGTTGAATTACGCTGCGATCGCCTTCCGTGTACTCGTTGGCCACCAATTCCACATGCACCGGCCGATTGCCCTTGGATTTCACCAGCAGGTCGGGGAAGCGCGCCACCTCGTGCGCACTCATGCGCTCCAGCCTGGATTTCACGTCGGGAAGGTCGCGGAGAGGTCCCGTTTCCCACCACCTCCCGCCCACCAGTTCCTCGCGCCGGTAACCCAACAGAGCCTCCAGGTGCGGGTTCGCATCGGTGACTTCGCCGGTGTCCCGATCCGCGATCAGGATGCCGTCCTTGGCGGCCTCGAACAAGCGGCGGTAACGGGCCTCGGCGGCGCGCTTGCGCTCGGTAATGTCCTCGAACGCCACCAGGATCAGCCCGGCCTCCTCCCGCTCGATGCGACGCGCGTTCAACAGAATCGTCTTGCGGCCAATCCGCTCGAAATCGCGCTCGATCTCCATGTCCTCTATGCCGGCATCCGTTTGCCCGGCGCGATTCAGCCAATCGCGGAGCTTGGGGAAGTCGAACTGGCCTCCGCCCACGTCGTAAATCGATCTCTTCAGGTTCTCTTCCGGCGAGGTACGGAAGGTTTGAAAGAAGGCCCGGTTGGCGGTCTCGATTCTCAACTCCTGGTCGAGCACGATCAAAGGTTCGCGGACCGTCTCGACGATGGCCGCCGCGTAATCCCGCGCATGCCCGACCAGCTCCAGAGTCTTCTTCGCCTGATCGATGTCGATCAACTGGAGGACCGCGCCTTCGATCCGGTTCTCGCTGGTGCGGTAGGGCCGCACCCGCAGCGAGTACCACCGTCCCTCGCGGTCCTGCACCTCCCGCTCCTCCGCGACCAGGGTTTCGACCACCTGCGAGATAACCTCCTCCAACTGGGGCACGTTGATCCTGGGCTGCAAGTCGGAGACTGGCCGCCCAATATCGGTCGGGATCAGGTTGAGCAGCTTTTCCGACACTTGCGTGAAGCGCCGGATGCGCAGGGATGCGTCCAACAGCAGAATCGGGGTTTGCAGGCTGGCCAGCAGGTTGAGAAGGTCGTCGGTGAGGATCTTCAGTTCCGCGTTGCGGCCCTCCATTTCCGCGTTGAGCGTATGCAATTCCTCGTTGGAGGCCTGCAGCTCCTCTTTGGCGGTCTGCAACTCTTCGTTGGAGCTCAGCAGCTCTTCATTGGTGGACTGCGCTTCCTCGTTGGCCGACCGCAGCTCCTCGATGATGGATTGCAGATACCGGCGCGTGGAGGTCAATTCCGTTTCCAACCGGGAAATCCGCTCCAGGGCATCGGGCGGCTCCTCGGGATTCGCCGTCCCATCCGTAGAGGCAGCCCCGGTTTGCGAATGGTCCTCGAAGGAGATCAGGTAGTGCCGGCCCGTCTCGGCGGTGGAGAGCGGAGTAACCGCCAGTGTAATGGTGCGTGGCGCGCCCAGCGAAACCGGGATGCCTTCCACCCGGACGCCCATGTTCTTCTGCCGCGCCTCTTCGAGTGCCGCGCCCACATGCAATACCACATCCGCGCGCAGCATGCGGAACAGACCCAGATCGGCTTCGCCCGCGTGCGGGGCGAGGTACGGCCCCATGGGACCGCGGAACTCGACGATGCAAAACTTCTCGTCGATCACCACCGAAGGTGGCGCGTATTCGGCCAGCAGCAAACGATCCACCAGCTTTTGCAGAGGGCTGAGCGGAGCGCCCTCTCGCACCTTGGATGCGCCGGCGGGCGGATTCTCGTCCTGCCGGAAGATCGGGAACATGGCTACGCGGGCGGGCAACTCGAATTCATGCCGCTCCGCCGCCGGTTTCCGCGCGTAGATCCTGTGCTGGCTATCGAGCGGAGTAAAGTACTCCGCCAGGCTCCCCGGGGTCTCCGTGCTGCCGAGCACCAGACAGCCTTCCGGCTGCAAGGCGTGGAACAGCGTACCGAGGACGCGTTGCTGCAAAGCCGGTCCCAGATAGATCAACAGATTCCGGCAACTGATCAGATCCATTCGGGAGAACGGAGGGTCGGCGGCCAGGTTATGGACGGCAAAAACACACCGGTCCCGAATCGGGCGGACGATCTGGTATCCCGCGTCCACTTCCACGAAAAAGCGCTTCAACCGCTCGGCGGATATCGCGGTCGAACTGCGGCTGACAATGCCAGCCCGGGCCTTCTGGATGCTCCGCTCACTGGCATCGGTGCCGAAGATGTGCAGCGGAAAGTCCAGGCCGGCGTCTTGCATGTATTCGATGAGGCAGATGGCGATGGAATAGACCTCATCGCCCGTCGAGCATCCCGGGACCCAGACCCGGACTGGCTGGCCCGGTTGCCGTTCCCGCACAATCCCGGGGAAGACGCTCTCTTTCAGCGCCTCGAAGACGGCCGGGTCGCGAAAAAACTCGGTGACATTGATGAGCAGGTCCTCGGAGAGAGCCCGGACCTCGGCGGGGTTTTGTTGCAGAATCCGAAAGTAGTGATCGGGATCGCCGGCCTTCTGCATGACGATCCGCCGCTCCATCCGGCGCAAGAGCGTGTTGGGCTTGTATTGTGAAAAGTCTACTCCAACCGCGGTCTTGAGCAGCCCTAGAATCTTCTGAAAGGCGCGCGTCTCCTGGAAGTCGGGCGCCGCGCCACCCCTGCGGTATGGATGACCTGCAATAGCGGCCAGCTCCCTGGCAATTCCATCCGGGGGCAAAACGAAATCCACCACTCCCGCGACGACGGCGTTGCGCGGCATCCCGTCGAACTTGGCGGATTCATCCTGGGCGAACGTAATCCCTCCCTCGGCTTTGATGGCCTCAGGCCAAGAGTGCCGTCGGTTGCCGCTCCGGAGAGGACGACTCCGATCGCGTCGCCCTTCCGATCCTCAGCCAGAGAGCGGAAGAAGGAGTCGATCGGCATGTATCGCTCGCCCGCTTCGGGACGCGGCGTCAGGTTGAGGGTGCCTCGCGCGATGGTCATGTTCGCGTTGGGAGGAATCACGTAGATCCGGTTGGGAAGCACCACGGTCCCCTGCGATACTTCGACCACCGGCAGTTGCGTCCGGTGACCGAGCAGCCCAGCCAGCGCGCTGGCGTGGTGGGGATCGAGATGCTGAATCAGCACGAACGCCATCCCGGTATCGTCGGGGAGTGAATTCAGCAACTCGCAAAACGCCTCGAAGCCTCCCGCCGAGGCGCCTATGCCGACTACCGTGAACCCTGGGCCGGTATCGCTCTGGGGTTCCTCCGTCTGGGCCATGGCGTAACCTCTTCCGGTCGCAGAGACCGTAAGCCATCGTAACTCACCGGGACGAACAATGTGGACCGGCCGCGGTGCGACAACCTTGGCAGAGCACGAAAACCGATGGTCTGCCCTACTCCGGATTCAGCAGCCGCACTTCGCCCAGCCCCAGCTCGCGAATGCCCGCCTCGATCTTGGCGCGGTCTCCCACTACCACCCAGGTCAGATGTTTCGGTTGAACCACTTCCTGGGCGGATTTTCCGATGTCGGCCAGGGTCAGTGCGCGCACCTTCCCGGCGTAGGTCTGGTAGTAGTCTTCCGGCAGGCCGTACGCCACCAGATCTTCGACCGAGTTCATGACGCGGTCCATGGTTTCGCGGGAGCCGGGCAGGCGCAGGGTCTCGCTGGCCTTCACCCTTCCCAGCTCCTCGTCCGTGGCCGGATGGTCCGCCAGAATGCCGCGCAGTTCCTTGTCGATCTCGGCGATCGACTCCTTGGTCTTGTCGGTCTGGACGGGAGCATAGGCCAGGAATGGCCGCTGGCCGCGCGCGCTCATCAGCATGGTCAACGCCCCATAAGCCCAGTGCTTGTCCTCGCGCAGGTTCATGTTCAGCCGGGCGCCGAAATCGCCTCCCAGAATGTTGTTCATGCTCTCGATGGACACCTCGGCCGGATTGTTCTTGGGGGGCGCCACGTTGCCCGCCAGAATCAGCGACTGCTGCGCGCCGGGGCGATCGATCAGGTATACCACGGAGCGTTCCGGCAGAGGCACGGTGGCGACGTTCTTCCGGGGCGTCTCGCCGGGCGTCCAGGCGGAGAACAGCTTTTCCAGTTTCGGCTGGATCTCCCCCAGGGTTGTATCTCCCACCACGATCATGGTGGCGTGGTTGGGCTTGAACCAGGTGGCATGAAAGCGGGCCATATCGTCGCGCGTGAGCTGAGAGACGCTGGCGGCGGTGCCGGAGCCCGTCCAGGGTTCCGAATAGGCGTGGCCCTTGCCGTAGATCAGACCGGGGAGAATCCGCAGGGCCATGGGGACCGGCTCCGTCTTTTCCCGCTCGATGGCGGCCAGTTGCTGCTTCTGCTCGCGCAGAAAATCCGCCTGTGGGAAGGATGGGTGCAAGGCCACGTCGGCGAAGATTTCGAGCGACGCATCCAGGTTGGCTTTGAGGGCCGAGAGGCGCGCGTCGATGCTGTCCATGTTGGCGCCCACGCTCAAGTTGGCGCCGAGCTGCGCCAGTTGCTCGCCGATTTCGAGCGAGGTGCGCGTTTTGGTGCCCTCGTCGAGCAGTTTCGCAACCAGCGCCGCCGCGCCGGGGCGTGGCGTGGGCCCGAGCCCGGGACCAGAGGGCACCTCCTGGTCGGCGGCGTAGCCGGAATCCACCAGCAGGCTGAAACTGACCAGGGGGATCTCGTGCCGCTCGGCCAGGACCACCTTCAGCCCGTTGGAAAGCGTGGCGCGTTCGAGCTTGGGCAGGCGCAACTCGGGAGGCTGGCCGTTGGGGGGAGGCTGTTTGCGGTCGGCTGCGGCGGTAGCAGCCTGCGGGTCGCCGAACGGAAAGACTTCCGAGACATATTCGCCGTCGGACAGCCAGCGTTTGGCGGCGGCCTGGATCTTGGCGGGCGTCGCTTCGCGCTCGCGGGCGAGTTTCACCTTATACGCCGCCGCGTCGCCCAGATACGTCTGGCTCATGGCCAGCACGTCGGACTTACCGCCGAACCCGCCGACGCGGTCCACCCCCCGCACAAAGTTGGCGAGGTATTGGGTGCGGACCCGCTGCACTTCCTGCGCCGTGGGTCCCTCCGCGAGGAAGCGCGCCATCTCCTCATCGATGGTCTTTTCGACGCGCGCCAGGTCCACGCCCGGACGCGCCGTGGCCTGAACCACGAACTGGCCGCCGATTTCGCGCGGGTTGAGATAGGCCGACACATCGGTCGCGATCTGGTCGTCGTAAACCAGGCGTTTGTAAAGGCGCGACGTTCTTCCGCCCGAGAGCGTGTCGCTCACCATGTCGAGGTAGTCGCCGTCCTCGCTCCCGAACTCGGGAATGTTCCATACCTTATACACGCGCGGCTCGGCCACGCGGTCCTGGTAGACGGACCGGTGCGCCCCCGTCATCTTGGCGATCCAGACACGCTGCCGGCCGACCGGCGGGCCGGGCGGTATCTCCCCGAAATAGGCTTCCACCTTCTTGCGGACGGTCTGCGGATCCACGTCGCCGGCCACCACCAGCACGGCGTTGGAAGGGCCATAAAACGTTCTGAACCACTCTTTCACGTCGTTCAAGGACGCCGCCGTCAGATCCTCCATGGACCCGATGGTGTTCCAGGAATACGGATGCCCGCTGGGGTAGGTGTCCTGCTGCATCAGTTCCTCGGCCAGGGAATAGGGTTGGTTCTCGTCCTGGCGCTTTTCGTTCTGCACCACCCCGCGCTGCAAGTCGAGCGTCTTCTGGTCGATGGCGTTCACCATGTAGCCCATGCGGTCCGATTCCATCCACAGCGTGTAATCCAGGGCTGAGACCGGCACGGTTTCGAAGTAGTTGGTGCGATCTTCGTTGGTGGTGCCGTTGAGGTCGGTGGCGCCGATGCGCTCCATGGCCTCGACGTAGCGCCCATGGAAATGCTCACTGCCGCCGAACATGAGGTGTTCGAACAGGTGGGCGAACCCGGTCTTACCGGGGTGTTCGTTCTTCGACCCGACGTGGTACCAGACGTTGACCGCCACGATGGGCGCCTTGTGGTCCTCATGGACGATCAAGGTGAGACCATTTCCGAGAACGAATTTCTGGAACGGGATATCGACGTCCTGGGCGTGGGCCGCGAAGGACAGGAAAGCAAGTGTGAAGAGCGCGCGACGCATGGAACCCCCTTAAAAGCAATCTAGCACAGCCGGGGGAGCGCGCCGGCTGGCGGGGTACTACCGGGATCCGTCCGTGGGGCAAACACCGGCCGGTGGCAAGGATGTGGTGGCCGGGGGGCGCCTGATTCTCGAGTGATTCCTTCCGGCGCTTACCCAGTCCCGCTCTTGCGCGCGCGCTTTCTGGGCGCGGCTTCTATCGCCATCTCCGCCTGCGCGCCCGCGGCGCTGGCGGTGGCCAACTTCACCGGCTTGCGCTTTTCGGCCAGGCTGCGCTTGAGCGCTTCCATGATGTCGATGACCGGGGCCACGTGCTCGGCCGGGGCCTCTACAACCTTCTTACCTTCGATCTTGGCCTCGATCATCTTTTGCAGATTGTCGCGGTAGGCGTCGTGGTATTTCTCCGGCTCGAAATCGGCCTCGAGCGACGAAATCAGCATCCTGGCCAGGTCCAGTTCCTTTTCCTTCACCAGGCTGGTGTCGGTACGGAACTCATCCACCTGGCGGATTTCGTCCTGGTAGTACATGGTGTGGGAGAGAAGGCCCTTGGGGCCGGGCCGCAGAATGATGATGTGCTCGCGGTTGTGCATCGCCACCTTGGCGACGCCGTAGTAACCGGTCCCGCGCAGCGCTTCGTAGAGCAGGGCGTAGGGCTTCTCACCGCCCTCGTCGGGCGCCACGTAGTAGGAGCTTTCGAGGTAGATCGCATCGACCCGATCGGCCTTGACGAATTCCAGGAGTTCCATCACCTTGGCGGTTTTGGGCGCCACCTTCTTGATGTCCTCGTCGTCGATCACCACGTAGTGGTCCTTCTCGTACTCGTAGCCCTTGACGAGGTCCGCGCGCGCGATGGGCTTGTCTTCCGCCTGGCAAAACGCGACTTCCTTGATGCGGGAGTGATCGTCTTTGTGCAGCAGGTTGAAACTGATGGTCTCGCTTCGCGCGGCGCTAAAAAGCCGAATGGGAAATGAGACCAATCCAAAAGTCAGGTGGCCTTTCCAGACGCTGGATGCCATGATCTTCCTCCGAGTGCGGGCTGGTTTCAGAGTACTACAAAGGTGGATAAAATGTAAATAGAAGAGATAAAGGGACTTATGCCTCTGAATGAATACGCCGCCAAACGCCGTTTCGAGAACACGCCCGAACCTCCAGCCACCCGGAAGAGCCAGGGGCCCGCCAATTTCTTCTGCGTGCAGCGGCACGACGCCTCGCGGCTGCACTACGATTTCCGGCTGGAGATGGATGGCGCGCTGAAGTCGTGGGCCGTGCCCAAGGGGCCGACGCTCGACGCCACGGTGAAGCATCTCGCCGCGCACGTGGAAGACCATCCCATTGAGTACGGAGGTTTCGAAGGAAACATCCCGGCGGGCAACTACGGAGCGGGCAGTGTGATGCTGTGGGATCGCGGCACGTTCGACCTGCTGGGCGGCGTTTCGGGGGCCGAGCAACTGGCGCGCGGCGATTTGAAATTCCGCCTGCACGGCGAGAAGTTGAATGGCGATTTCGCGCTGGTCCACATGAAGGGCCGCGGCAAAGGCCAGGAGTGGCTGCTCATCAAGAAGCGCGACGAATTCGCGGCGCCCGGATGGGACATCGAGAACTATGCCACCAGCGTGCTTTCGGGGCGCACCCAGGAAGAGATCGCGCGCAACCTGCCGGCGCGGAAGACCAAACACAAGATGGCCGGCGCGGCGGACCGCGTGTGGGCCGGCAGCCCTCCGGCGAAGCGCGGGACAAAGAAGGCAGACGACACAAAACGATCATCTACCCCACAGAGCAGCATAGGCGCAACCGAATGTGGGGCGGACGCCCCCGTCCGCGCCGGACCCCCTGGTCCGGCTCTTCCTGGGTTCGAAGCAGGTCGACCAGGGGGTCGACCGCGGGCCAGGGGGCCCGCCCCACGAGATCTTCGCAGGCTGCGAAGGCTTGCGAGTGCTGCAATGCCAGAGGGGGCGCGCCAGGCGGAGATGCCTTCGGCCATCGAGCCGATGACCGCGACGCTCGCCGAGCGTCCGCCGCGCGGCGAAGACTGGCTTTTCGAGGTCAAGTGGGACGGCGTGCGCGCCATCGCGTTCGTGGAGCGCGAAGAGGTGCGCATCCAATCCCGCAGCGGACTGCGGTGCGAGCGGCAGTACCCCGAGTTGGCCGTGATCCCTCACCACATCGCCGCCGATCGGGCGGTGCTCGACGGCGAAATCGCGGTGCTCGACGAAAAGGGCGTATCGCGATTTCATTTGATCCAGCCGCGGATCGCCAACAGCGACCCCAACTCCATTGCTCACCTGGTGCGCTCCACCCCGGTGGTGTACTTCGTCTTCGACCTGCTCTACCTGGATGGATACGATCTGCGCGACGTCAGCCTGAGCGGACGGAGAGAGCTGCTTCAAAAGCTGATAACGCCCGGAGCGGTGCTGCGGATCTCCGAGGCTTTTGCCGGCGCCGGCGAGGAGATGCTGGAAGCGGCGCGGGAGCACGGCCTGGAAGGGATCGTCGCCAAGCGGGCCTCCAGCCGCTACGAATCCAAGCGCAGCCGCGCGTGGGTCAAGATCAAGATCGGCAACCAACAGGAGTTTGCGATCGGCGGGTTCACCGAGCCGCAGGGCGGCCGCGAGTATTTTGGCGCGCTGGTGCTGGGCGTCTACGACGAAGGGAAGCTGCGCTGGGTCGGCAACGTCGGCACCGGCTTCGACCAGAAGACCCTGGCCGGCCTCCACGCGCGCCTCCAACCGCTGGTCGCCCGCAAGTGCCCGTTTGCCGGGCGCCCCCAGGCGGACCGCGGCATTACCTGGGTGAAGCCAGAGCTGATTTGTCAGGTGAAATTCGCCAACTGGACGCCGGACAACCGTCTGCGCGCGCCCGTTTTCCTGGGATTGCGCGACGATGTGAGCCCGCGCCAGATAGTGCGGGAAGGCCAGTTGCTCGCGGAAAGCGCCAAGGAAGCCACCCTCGCAATCGACGGCCAAACCCTGAAATTCACCAACTTGAAGAAGGTATTCTATCCGGGCGAGGGGTACACCAAGCGCGACGTTCTCAACTACTACGATGGCGTGGCCGATCTCATCCTGCCGCACCTGAAAAACCGGCCGCTTTCCCTGAAGCGTTATCCCAATGGAATTCAGGAGCCGTTCTTCTTCCAGAAGGACGCGCCGGAGAGCTTTGCGCCCTGGTTGCGCACCGAACCGATCGACGCGATCCACTACGTGTTTGCGCAAGACCGCGCCAGCCTGCTGTACCTGGTGAATCTCGGGTGCATCGATCACAACCCCTGGATGAGCCGCTGGCCCACGCTCGACCATCCGGACTTCGTGCTGATCGACCTGGACCCTCAGGAATGCCCCTTCGACCGGGTCGTGGACGCCGCGCTGCTGGTGAAACAGTTGCTGGATGGGATCGGTCTGGCGGGCTATCCCAAGACCACCGGCGGCGATGGGATGCACGTGTACATTCCAGTCGAGCCCGTCTACACGTACGACGAAACGCGCACGTTTGCCGAGTTGATCGCGCGGCTGGCGGCCAGGGAGCAGCCGGATTTGTTCACCGCGCCGCGATCGGTTGCCAAACGGCGGAAGAACCGGGTCTATTTCGACTACCTGCAAAACGGGAGGTCGAAGACCATCGCGGCGCCCTACGTGCTGCGGGCCTATCCGGGGGCGCCGGTGGCGACTCCGCTGCAATGGAGCGAAGTAAAACGCGGCCTGTTCCCCGGCCAGTTCCATCTCGGAAATGCGCGCGAGAGGTTCCGGGAGACGGGAGATCTGTTCGCCGGTGTGCTGAACCGGCCTCAGCGGCTGGAGGAAGCGCTGGAAAAAATGCGGTAGGGCCGGGCATGCCCGGCCCCTACTGCTCGGCCGTCATAAACACCACCACGCCGCTGCCGCGGAAGACCAGGCTCGCGGGGGCCTGCCTGGCGGCCTCGGCCTTGCGCGTTTCCACGCGGCCGTAGACTACCGCCCAACGGTCGTAGTCCGGAGTGCCGAAGCGGAACTTGCCCAGCGAGGTACGCCGCCGCATCTCGGCGAACTTGCGGTTGAGCGCCACCGCGTCCAGCTCGAAATTGCCGGGCGGCTTGGGGCCGTCGTTGGAATCTTCCACCAGCCAGAGCAGCGGCGGGGTGCCCCCTGGGCCCGGCGATCCGGCGTCGCAGGCCTGTTCGCCCATCCAGCGGCCGCTTTCGCGGTAGGAGTACCGCCCGACCACGGCGAGGCTCTTGCCCTCGTTGGCCGGCAGGTCGCGCAGCACCTCGCAGACGGTCAGCGGGACCAACGGCGGATCCGCCGCCATGGCGAACGCGCACAGCAGCGCGGGTAGGTACGCCAGTTGCCAGACTCTGTTCTGTAGCTCAGTTCCCACCGTTTACATCTATTATGAACGACTGCCGGCATGAGTGGCGTGAGAATTGTGTCCCGGCTCCTGGAACCGGATTCCGAACCGCCACGTACAAGCGTATGTGACGCGGCTTTGCATTTTAGGGTTTCTGTGCGCGGCGTGGCTGTACGCGGCGGACACACCTCAGGCGCTGATGGACGATGGTCATCACAAGAGGCTTCGGGCGATCGCCGAACAGCGGTATCGAGATCATCCTAACGATCCGGAAGCGCTCTGGATGATGTCGTTCGTGAAGCTGACGTGGGACGACCACAAAACGGCCATAGAACTGGCCGAAAAGGCGGTGGCCGCCGATCCGAAGAACCCGCGCTACCACCTAGCCCTGGCGCAAGCGGTCGGGCGGGAGGCCCAGAAGGCCAGCATCCTGCGACAGCCTGGCCTCGCGCTGCGCTTCAAGAGGGAACTCGCGGCCACCCTGGCGCTCGACCCGAAGAACCTGGACGCGATGGAATACTCGATCGGGTTCGACTTCCAGGCGCCCGGCATCATGGGCGGCGATAAGGCCCATGGACGCGCCACGGCGGAGCAGATGGTGCGCATCGATCCGGTCCGGGGCTATCTCCAGCAGGTGATGCTGGCAAGGTACGACAAGCAGGATGGCCGAATCGAGGAACTGTTGCGCAAGGCAGTCGAAGCGGGGCCAGCCAACTACCTGGCGCACGTCATCCTGGCGGACTTCTGCGTGACCACGCTGAAGAGGTACGGCGAAGCGGAAGCGCTTGCGCGCGAGGCGCTGCATATCGATCCCGGACGCGTGAACGCGCACACGATCCTGGCGGTTTCGCTGATCGCGCAGGATAGGTGGGCGGAACTCGACGGCGCGCTGGCGCAGGCCGAAAAGGACGTCCCCGACAACCTCTATCCGTACTTCCGCGCCGGTCAATCGTGTCTGTCGAGGCCCAATGAGCTGGCCCGCGGTGAGCGGTATTTCCGCAAGTACCTGACGCAGGAGCCGGAACCCTATACGCCCAACCACTCGCAGGCGCACTGGCGGCTGGGCCAGACGCTGGAGAAAGAGGGGCACAAGCCGGAAGCCATCGCCGAGTTTCAGGCCTCGGTGAAACTGAACCCGGAATCCCGCGCCAAAGAGGATCTGAAGCGGCTGAAATAGGCGCGGCGGTACAATCGAATCGACCCGTGCTCCAGTTCTGGGACCACTTCCGCCGCTTCCTGGACCGCCGCATCCGGTACCGGATCACCCGCGCCGGCATGCTGTTTATTTCCGCCATTCTGGTGGCCGGCTTGGGCGCCGTGGTTTCCGCCAACAACCTGTTATTCCTCATTACGGCCGTCATGCTCGCCACGCTGCTGGTCTCCGGGTTGGTGAGCCGTCTCAGCCTGGCGGCGCTGCAGTTGGATTTTCTGGTGCCCGAGCACGTTCCCGCCCGGCGCATCGTCCCGGGCAAGCTCTTCGTGCGTAACCAGAAGTGGTTCATACCCTCCTTCTCCATCCGGGTGGAAGGTGTCCGAGACTCCGCCAGCCCCACTTTGAAATCGGTGTATTTCCCACTGATCGCCGGTGGCACTACGCTCGAAGAGACCGTCGAAGTGCGCTTCCCCAAACGCGGCGCCTATCGCCAGAACAGCTTCGCCTTCTCGACTTCTTCCCCCTTTGGCTTCCTCGAAAAATCCGCGCGCGTCACCTTGCGGCGCGACATGCTGATCTACCCTTCCGTCGACCCGCAACCCGGCTTCGACGATCTGCTGGCCGGCATCGCCGGAGAAATCGAGACGCATTACCGCGGCTTGGGAAAGGACTTCTACCGCATCCGTCCCTACGAAGCGTTCGAGAGCGCCCGCCACGTGGATTGGAAAGCCTCGGCCCACACCGGCGCCCTGCAGGTCCGCGAATTCGCCCGCGAGCGGGAGCAGACCGCCGAGATCTTCCTGGACCGCGACATTCCCCCCGCCCTCGACGCCTGGTTCGAGCACGCCATCGATTGCTGCGCGTTCCTGGCGTGGCGCCTTTCCAGCCAGGGCGCGGCCATCCACTTCCGCTCTCAGGGCTTCGACTTCCGGCAGCCCGAGGACGGCGACATCTATGCCATCCTGAAGTACCTGGCGCTGGTCTATCCACAAAGATCGAATGGCCCGGAACCGCCGCTGGACGATACCAGCTATAGGATCGTTCTCACGCCCTCGCCGCGTGCGTTCCGCGATGCCGGCTGGATGGACGCGCGCCTTCTGTCTCCCGATGTGCTCCCCGTTCCCGCCGGCGGCCCAGGCTGAGCCAGCCCATTGCGCTAAGTGACCAGAAGTGGTCATAATGAGAACATGAAGTCGAAGGTCGGCATCGCCGAATTGAAGGCGCATTTGAGCGACTACGTCCGCGCTGCGCAGAAGGGCAGGGAGATCGTCATTAAGGACCGGAACACGCCCGTGGCGAGGCTAGTGCCAGGAGCCAACGCACGCTTCCGCACGATCCCGGCCAAAGGGTCTCTCAAAGGGCTCGACAAGCTACCCGGCATCCATGTGGATCTGGGGATCGCGCCGGAGTACCTTGACCAGATACTCTCCGAACTCAGAATGGACTACTACGACAAGTGGATCGCTTCGAAACAGTCTACCTAGATTCGTCGGTTGTGATCCGGCGCATTCTGAACCAGCCTGACGCCCTCAGGCCGTTCGCATGGGGCAAGGGCGTCTCAAGCGAGTTACTGATGGTGGAGATCTGGCGGACCCTGCACCGCCTCCGGCTAAACGGGAAACTGGACGCTGAGCGGTTTGCTGCCGCGCAGGCCGAGGCCAGCCAATATGCCGACAGGATCGAACTGATTCCTGTTTCGCCGTTGGTGCTGTCCCGGGCGTCGGGGCCGTTTGAGGTGCCTATCGCCACGCTGGATGCCATTCACCTTGCTTCCGCGATACTCTGGCGGGAGCATAGATCGAAGCCCCTTTTGTTCCTGACGCATGACCGCCAACTCGGAACGGCTGCCGTTTACAACGGTTTCGAGGTCCACCCGTGGCCGATGCCGTAGGCGCCACCCGCCAGCCACTCCCCAGGCCACTGAAGTAAAATGAAGACAGGAGACGCCACCCTCCCATGACTATCGACGAACGCCTCGACAGACTCACGGAGCGTCACGAAGCGCTCACTCAGACTGTGGAACTCATCGCCGCCGCCCAGATCAAGAACGACGAACGCATGGCCGAACTCACGGAGACCATGACCCGCCTGGCCAACATCATCATCGCCCACGAGCAGCGCATCGAAAACCTGGAAGACCGCCACCAATAGGTCCCGGCGCGGCGTCTGATACCATTAAGAATCACCCTTGACCGGCACCGTTCCAGATATCCTGGCCCGAATTGTCGCCAGGAAGCGCGAAGAGCTTGCCCGCGGCGTCCCACCGCTCGACCAGTGGGAGGCCGAGGCTGAATTGCGTCTCGCCGCGCGCCGCGATTTTCGCGCGGCCCTGGGTGCGCGCACGCCCGCCATCATCGCGGAAATCAAGAAGGCATCCCCCAGCAAAGGCGTGCTCTCGGCGGATTTCGACGCCGCGCGCATGGCGTCGGCATACCAGCGCGGCGGCGCCGCGGCCCTCTCCGTGCTCACCGATGAGGCCTTCTTCCAGGGGAGCCTCGGCCATCTCGAGAGCGCCCGCGCGGCCGTCTCGCTTCCCGTGCTGCGCAAGGATTTCACCATCTCCGACGCGCAGATTGTCGAAGCCGCGGCCCACGGAGCGGACGCCATCCTGCTCATCGCCGCCATTCTCACGGAGCGCGAAATCCGCGCTTTCCGCGAAGCGGCCGCGCGCTACCGCATGGCCGCGCTGGTGGAAGTGCACGACCGCCGCGAACTGGATGTTGCCATCGCCGCCGGCAGCGACATCGTCGGAGTCAATAATCGCGATTTGACCACCTTCGAAGTCGCACTCGAAACGTCGTTGCGCCTCGCGGAACACATTCCCGGCGGCGTGCTGCGCGTCAGCGAAAGCGGCATACACGGCGCGCGCGACATCTCGACGCTGCGCGAGGCGGGCTACACCGCCTTTCTGGTGGGCGAGCATCTCATGAAATCGGGCGACCCCGCCGCTTCCCTGAAGGAACTGGTGGCGGCATGATCCTCAAAATCTGCGGCATCACCAACCAGGAGGATGCCACCGCGGCGGTCGAGGGCGGCGCCAACGCCATCGGCTTCAATTTCTACCGCCCCAGCCCGCGCTACCTCGCGCCGGAGCGAGCCGCTGGGATTCAATCGGCGCCGGGCGTGCGCCGCGTCGGCATATTCGTCGACGAAGCGCGCGAACGCGTCGAGGAAATCGCCCGCATCGCGGCGCTGGACGTGGCGCAACTGCACGGCAGCGAGACGCCGACGGATTACCCATCCTCGCTGGCGGTGTGGAAAGCCGTGCGCGTGGGAGAAGTTCTCGACCTTTCGCGGCTGCGGGATTGCCCGGCTGAGGCTCTGCTGCTGGATGGTCCGGCTTCCGGCATAGCCTTCGATTGGCGGCTGGCTCTGGCGGCTGCCAAGCCCATTATTCTCGCCGGAGGCCTGGATGCCTCCAATGTCGCCCAGGCCGTGGCTCTCGCCCATCCGTGGGGCGTGGATGCCTGCTCCCGCATCGAAAGCGCGCCGGGCAAGAAAAACCATCGGAAAATGACCGAATTCCTGATTGCGGCCAAGGCGGCGCTGGGCGCATGACTCCACAACCCGATCGCGGCGGCCATTTCGGGCCCTACGGCGGGCGCTACGTCCCCGAGGTCCTGATGGCGCCCATCGAGGAGCTTGAGAACGCCTACCTGGCCGCGCGCGACGATCCCGCGTTTCAGCTTGAGCTGGCCGAACTGCTGCGCACCTACGCCGGCCGTCCCACGCCGCTCTATTTCGCCAAACGGCTTAGCGAACGCCTGGGCGGCGCGCGCCTCTGGCTCAAACGCGAAGACCTGCTGCACACCGGCGCCCACAAAATCAACAATTGTCTGGGCCAGGCGCTGGTGGCGCGGCGCATGGGCAAGCGCCGCATCGTCGCCGAGACCGGCGCGGGCCAGCACGGCGTGGCCACCGCCACCGTGTGCGCGCTGCTGGGCTTCGAATGCGTGGTGTACATGGGCGAGGAGGACATGCGCCGCCAGCGCCTCAACGTCTTCCGCATGCGCCTGCTCGGTGCGCGGGTGGTGGGCGTCTCGAGCGGCAGCCGCACGCTCAAGGATGCCATCAGCGAAGCCATGCGCGACTGGGTCTCGAATGTCGCCGGCACTTACTATCTGTTGGGCTCCGCACTGGGCGCGCATCCCTACCCCATGATGGTGCGCGATTTCCAGAAGATCATCGGCGAGGAAGCCCGCCGCCAGATTCTGGAATCCGAAGGCCGTTTGCCCGACGCCATCTTCGCCTGCGTGGGCGGCGGCTCCAACGCCATCGGCATCTTCCACGCTTTCCTGCCGGACGACTCGGTGGAGCTGGTCGGCATCGAAGCCGGCGGCCGCGGCGACGCCATGGGCGATCACGCCGCCCGTTTTCGCGGCGGAGCGCCGGGCGTCCTGCAAGGCGCCTACAGCTACGTGTTGCAGGACGGCGACGGCCAGATCTCGCTCACCCACTCCGTTTCCGCCGGCTTGGACTACGCCATGATCGGCCCCGAACACGCCTGGCTGCACGACCGGAAACGCGCCAACTACACCGCCGTTTCCGACACCGAGGCGCTCGAAGCCGCGCGCCTGCTTTCGCGCACGGAAGGCATCATTCCCGCGCTCGAATCGGCCCATGCCGTGGCCGAGGCGGTCAAACGCGCCCCCGCCGCCAAAGGCAAGACCTTCCTGGTGAACGTCTCCGGCCGCGGCGACAAGGACATCGATATCTACCGCGAGAATTTCAAGGAACTCGAAGAGTCATGACGCGCATCGGGCGCATGTTCGAAGGGTTGAAGCGGGAGGGCCGTAAAGGCCTCATCGCCTATATCACGGCCGGCGACCCATCGCCGGACCGCACCCCCGCGCTGGTCGAGGCGCTGGAGCGCGGCGGCGCCGATCTGGTCGAGTTGGGCGTGCCGTTTTCCGACCCCATCGCCGACGGCCCCGTCATTCAGCGGGCCGGCGAGCGCGCGCTCAAGGCCGGCACTTCGCTCAAGACAGTGCTCTCGATAGCCGCCCGAATTCGCCAGCGGTCCGAAATCCCGCTGCTGCTCTTCACCTACCTCAACCCGGTGATCCGCTATGGACTGGAGCGCCTCGCGCGGGACGCCTCCGCCGCCGGCATCGATGGCTGCCTGCTCACCGACGCCTCCGTCGAAGAGGCGGCCGATTATGCCGCCGCCATGCACCGCCACGGCCTCGACACCGTCTTCCTGGCCGCGCCCACCAGCACCGAACGCCGTCTCAAACTGGTGGCGCAATATTCCACCGGTTTGTCTACCTGGTCTCGCGGACCGGCGTCACCGGCGAGCGCGATTCGCTCTCGGACGCGGCCGCCCCGCTGATCCGCGCGGTGCGCGCCGTCACCGATCTGCCGCTGGCCGTCGGCTTCGGCATCTCGAAACCGGAGCACGTAGCCGAGTTGGGCCGCCAGGTGGAAGCCGTGGTGGTGGGCAGCGCGTTGGTCCGGCTCATCGAGCGCAACTCCGGCGACGCCGCGCTCGAGAGCCGGCTCGAATCTTTCGTCCGCGAACTCAAGCGCGGCTTTGGAGAGCACGCATGACCCCGGACGAAGCCCGCGCGGAACTCGAAAGATGCCGCGTGCTCGTGGATGACGTGGACCGCCGCCTCGTGGCCCTGCTCAACGAGCGCACGCGCGTGGTCCAGGACATTGGCCGCGTGAAGCGCCAGACGCAGATGCCCATTTATGAGCCCAGACGCGAAGACCAGGTGTTCGCCAATATCAGCGCCAGCAATCGCGGGCCGCTCACCGAAGAGGCCGTGCGCCGCATCTTCGAGCGCATTATCGACGAAATGCGGATGATCCAGCGCGTGTGGATGAAATCCGATGGAGAGAAATAAATGATAATCGTCATGCAGCAGGGCGCCACCGAGCGGCAGATCCAGGGGGTGATCGACCGCCTGGTGGAGATGGGCTTCGATGTGCACCGCTCTACCGGCGTGATGCACACCGTGCTGGGCGGGGTGGGCGGCAAGGAAGAAGTCGACCTCGAGATCTTCGAGGTGATGGACGGGGTCAAGGAAGCGCATCGCATCGTCTCACCCTACAAGCTGGCCAGCCGCAGCTTCCGCCCGGGCGGCACCGTGGTGAGCGTGGGCGATGTGGATATCGGCGGCCAACGCGTGGTGGTCATGGCCGGCCCGTGCAGCGTCGAGAGCCGCGACCAGATCGAGCGCTCGGCGGAGATTGTGGCCCGCGCCGGCGCCCGCGTGATTCGCGGCGGGGCGTTCAAGCCGCGCAGCTCGCCCTACGCCTTTCAAGGCCTCGGCGAGGAAGGTTTGCAGATGCTGCGCGAGGCGGCGGACCGCCACGGGTTGCTGGTGGTCAGCGAGGTGATGGACCTCACCCAGATCCCCCTGGTGGCGCAGTACGCCGACATCCTGCAAGTGGGCACCCGCAACATGCAGAACTTCAACCTGCTGCGCGAGCTGGGCAAGCAGCGCAAGCCGGTGCTCCTCAAGCGCGGCATTTCGGCTACCATTGAAGAGTTGCTGCTTTCCGCCGAGTACATTCTCGCCGGCGGCAACTACGACGTGATTCTGTGCGAGCGCGGCATCCGCACCTTCGAGACCTACACGCGCAATACCATGGACGTTTCCGCCATCCCGGTGGTGAAGAAGCTTTCGCACCTGCCGATCATTGCCGACCCTTCCCACGGCACCGGCCGCCGCGACATGGTGGCGCCCATGGGCCGCGCCGCCGTGGCCGCTGGCGCCGACGGCCTGTTGGTGGAGGTGCACCCCGATCCGGACCATGCCCTGAGCGACGGCGCCCAGTCGCTGCGCTTCGAGCAGTTCGACGAG
>Ga0182021_10000271_pt1 | contig 52476 bp, 36 predicted proteins | sample 612E3MmetaG_FD_120493 | JGI IMG/M metagenome (GOLD analysis project Ga0182021, IMG submission 120493) | Permafrost microbial communities from Stordalen Mire, Sweden - 612E3M metaG (Illumina Assembly) | ecosystem: Environmental > Terrestrial > Soil > Wetlands > Permafrost | place: Sweden... | reverse complement strand
CCGCGACCCCGATGGAAAAGCGCACCAGCGCAACCTGCGGCCCCGGGATACCGCGCGAAACCAGCCGCGCCAGCATGGCCATTGCCGCGAACAAGGTCGCCGACACAAGCAGGCTGGCAGAGGCGCGCCGGGCTGAGCTTGTCTGGCCAGCAGGCAAGGGATCGGTGATTGCTTCCGGAAGCAAGAGATTCTTTCGCGAAAGCGGCCAGCCTACACGAAGAGTGGGACGGTCGCCCGCGGATTGGCACACGACTGTCTTGTGCAGGTCCGCTGGCCGGGCGACAATGCGCGCGGGGGAGAGAATGTCCAAACATCTGACTGTGCTTCTGACTCTTGGGATGCTGGCCGGTTCTTCTTGCGCCAGTGGGCCGCCGGTCACCGCCGACGATCTCAAGCTAAAACGCGTCGTAATCTATCGCAATGGCGTGGCGTATTTCGAGCGTGAAGGCCGCGTGCAGGGCGAGCGCGTTCGCTTCAAGGTACGGGGTGATGAAGTGGGTGATTTTCTCGCCAGCTTCGCCGTGATCGAAAAGGGCGGCAGCTCGGTGCGCGCCGCCTCTTTCCCGCTTCGGCACGAGGAGCCCGCGCCGCCACCCGAGCTGGCCGGGAGCAAGGCGGCCGATGCCAAGCGCCGCATGGAAACCGTGGTCATGGAAATGGACGGCCGCGAGCATGAACTGGCCGTGGGCTATATCGCGGAAGCGCCGGTGTGGCGGCCCTCGTACCGTCTGGTGCTGGGCAACGGCCCGGCGCACCTGCAACTTTGGGGCATCGTGCAGAATCTGTCGGGCGAGGACTGGACAGACACCAAACTCACCTTGGTGGCCGATGCGCCGCTGGCGCTGACCGCCGGGTTGGAACGGCCTGTGATTCCCGGTCGGCCGGTGCTGACTGACGATGGCGGCGCAATCGCGGTGCTGCCGCAGGCGGAAACCACGCTGGCCGAGGAGGCGGCTCCACCTCCGCCGTCCGAGGCGCCCGAGGGGGCACCGGCGCCCGCAAAGGCGGCCATGGCGCCGGCGTCGAGAGCGGCCGAGAAGAAGGAAGCGCGCAGGTCACGCCAATCGGCCCACCGAGGAGTGCTCGGCGCCATGGGAGAGGCAGGGAGCTCCTCAGCCCTTGAGGACGTGTTTTCGGGTGGGAATGCTCGCCAGGCAGCCTCAGTCCCTTCTCGCGCCCGCAACCTGGCCGCGCTCGCCGCAGTCGCAGTCTCGGGCGGCGCCACTCGCTACGAGCTGCCCAACCCGGTTACCGTCCCCGACAACCACGCCACCATGCTCCTTCTGGCAGACAAGGAAGTGCCGGGCGAAGCCACCTATCTGTTTGCTCCCGATGGGGGCGTGCCTGATTCGGCCTCCCATCCCTTCCGGGTCGCGCGTTTCACCAACAAGACCGGCGGCCTGCTCGAGCGCGGGCCCCTTGCCTTTTTCGGCGAGGGCGGCTTTCTCGGCCAAGGCGTGATCGATCCGCTGCCCGACGGCGCCAGCGCCACCGTTCCCTTTGGCCTCGAGCGCGGCCTGGCGGTCGAGCGCAGCGTGGAATTCGTACTAGAAGGAGCGCGGCTCTTTCAGGTCGAGGCGGGGAACCTGGTCATCGAACGGCAGGTGGGACCGCGTACGCACTACAAACTGAAGAGCGGCGTGGATCAGTCGCACACCCTGTGGCTCAAGCACCCGCGACAGAACGGAATGAAATTCATCCAGCCGCCCAAGGGCACAGAAGACAACGTGGGCACGGGCAGCGCGCTGGTTCCCGTCGAGATCGCGGGCCACGCCAGCAAGGAACTTGTGCTCGACGAGCGCCAAGGCAGCCGGCAAAGCGAAGAATGGTTGGCCAATCTAGCCGACGACGCGGTCAAAGAGTACCTGGCCGCTCCTGACGGCAAGGGCGAAGCAGCCGCGCAGCTGCGGGCCGCGTGGGCCATCCGCACCGACTGGAAGCGACTGGCTGACGAGGCCGAACGCCTGCAATCAGAGCAGAACGATCTGCAGACCTCCACCGAGGAGACCCGCGAGAACTTGCGGGCCATCGAGAAGAACAAGGCGGCCGAGGATCTGCGCCGCACCCTGACCGCCAGGCTCACCAAGGCATCGGCTCGCCTCGACGAGGTGACCAAGCGACTCATCCAGGTTCACATGCAGGTCAAGGAGCTGGAGCTGCGCTTCCGCGAGGCGGTCAAGCTGGTGCGCATTCCGGCCCGAGAGTAGGGGCGACCTGCGGTCGCCCTTCCCATTTTGTGGGGGAACCCACTTTGCGCAACCAGCGGCTCTGCTAACCTGTGTCCATGGGCGAAGGAGAGAAAAGCCGTCCTTCTCTCGACGCGACGATCCTGGTCAGAAACGCGGCTGAGGCCGAGGCCAGGGTGTCCGGCGATTCGTTGGAAGGCACGCGCCTCAAGCACTTCGAGGTCGTGCGTCTGCTCGGCCGCGGGGGCATGGGCGCGGTCTACTACGGCAGCGACACGTCACTGGAACGCCCGGTCGCCATCAAAGTCCTGGCGCCCGAATTCGCCCATGACCCGGAAGTGGTCGCGCGCTTCGAGCGCGAGGCGCGCGCACAAGCGCGGCTGCGCCATCCCAATGTCGCGCAGATCTACTTCATCGGAGAGGATCGCGGTTTTCACTTCTTCGTCATGGAGTACCTGGAGGGGCCGGGGCTGGACTCGCTGCTCGCTCGGCCGGAACCCCTGCCCTGGGCCAAGGCCCTGGAGTACGCCATCGCCGCGGCCCGGGGGCTGCGTGCGGCTTCTGCCCAAGGCTTTGTCCATCGCGACGTCAAGCCCTCCAACCTGATGCTCGACCGCGAGGCGGGCATCAAGATTCTCGACTTCGGGCTGGTGAAGAGCATGCACGGCGACGCGCAGCTCACCCGCGACGGGGCCATCATCGGCTCGCCGCTCTACATGTCGCCCGAGCAGGGACGCGGCGGCGCCGTCGATTTTCGCTCGGACATCTACTCGCTCGGCTGCGCGCTCTACCACATGCTGTGCGGCCGGCCGCCCTTTACCGGACCCTCGCCGGTCGGCGTGATCTCGATGCACGTCACCGACAAGGCCGCGCCGGTGCGGGTTGCCAGTCCCAACGTGCCCGAGGCTCTGTCCCGCATCGTCGAGCGCATGATGGCCAAGGAGCCCGCGGCCCGTTTTGCCAACTACGACGATCTGCTGGCAGCGCTGGAGTCGGCGCGGGCCGACCGACGCGAGCTTTCCGGCTTTCGCACGCGCGGGATCGCTCTGGCCATCGACGCGGTCCTGCTGGCCGTGGTTGGGTATTTCGCCGCACTGTGGGTCATTCCTATGGCGATAGCGTACTTCGTTCTTTTCCACCGCCTGCTCGGGCAAACCCCGGGCAAGTGGCTACTCGGCATCCGCGTCGAGGATCCGGCGGGCGGCCGGATTTCGTGGAAGGCGGCCCTGCTCCGCTTCCTGGCCTTTGCCTGGGGCCCGCTGGCGTGGACGGTGCTGGCTGCGGCCGTCTACTTTCTTCACCGCGACCAGCGCGTGGCCTTTCGCATGGCCAGTCTGACCGTGTCACAGCTTGCTCTTCCTGCGCTTTACGTCACGCTGGCAACCGTGATCCTGGTCGCGTACCTGGCCGGATTTCTCCTGGTGGCCTTCCATCCCCGGAGACTGGCGCTACACGACATCCTGGCGCGCACGCAGGTCTGCTTCAAGGCGCGGCCGCTGGCCGAACAAGTGGTCGAGGTCGTGAAAGCGACGAGATTTACCCAGCGTCCGCGCTAGCCCCGTTGCTGCGCGCAGAGCCGTTCTTGCCTGATCGCTTGGCCGCGCGGGTCGGCTTGGCCGCGGTGCCCGCGGCGGCCTCGCGCAACGCCTCGGCCCGGTCGGTGCGCTCCCAGGTGAACTCGGCATCGGTACGACCGAAGTGACCGTAGGCAGCGGTCTTGCGGAAGATGGGACGGCGCAGATCCAGCTCGCGAATCAGGGCGCCGGGACGCGCGTCGAAATTGGACTGCACCAACTCGGACAGGCGCTCGTCGGGCAAGGCGCCCGTGCCAAAACTCTGCACCAGCAGAGACACCGGCTGGGCCACGCCGATGGCGTAAGCAAGCTGCACCTCGCAACGACGGGCCAGGCCGGCCGCCACCAGATTCTTGGCGATGTAGCGCGCATAGTAGCAGGCGGACCTGTCGACCTTGGAGGGATCCTTGCCGGAGAACGCCCCGCCGCCATGGCGACCCATGCCGCCGTAGGTGTCCACGATGATCTTGCGCCCGGTCAGGCCCGAGTCACCCATGGGGCCACCCACCACGAAGCGGCCGGTGGGGTTGATGAAGTACTTGGTTTTGCCCGACACCAGGCGAGCCGGCAGGACCGGCTTGATTACTTCTTCCATCACCACCTCGCGCAGAGTCTTGTACTTCACGCTCTCGCTGTGCTGGGTGGAAATGACGACGGTATCGATGGCGACCGGCTGGTTCTTCTCGTCGTAGCGAATCGTCACCTGGCTTTTTCCGTCGGGACGGAAAAAATCCACGATGCGCTTCTTGCGCACGTCGGCCAGCCGCTTGGCCAGCTTGTGCGCCAACATGATGGGCGCCGGCATCAATTCGGGCGTCTCGTCGCAGGCGTAGCCGAACATCATGCCTTGATCGCCCGCGCCCTGCTCGTCGTGGGTGTAGACGCCGTGGCCATCCACCCCTTGGGCGATGTCAGGCGACTGGCGCTCGATAGCCACCAGCACGCCGCAGGTCTTCCAGTCGAACCCCATGGCCGAATCCTCGTAGCCGATGCCCTTGACCACGTCGCGCACGATGGCAGGAAACTCGACCTTGGCGGTCGTGGTGATCTCGCCCGCCACCATCACAAAGCCGGTCTTGGTCAAGGCCTCGCAGGCCACCCGGCATGTCTTGTCTTCGCTGATGATGGCATCGAGCACGCCGTCCGACACCTGGTCGCACAGCTTGTCGGGATGGCCTTCGGTAACACTTTCGGATGTGAACAGATACTCAGACATTCGTATGGTCTCCAAGGTCGGTTGCTGGGTTGAACGAGCAAGTCTCCCAGCCGAGGCCCGATCCGTCAACGGCGATAGTGATCCCCCAATAGCCGCAGGAGGTCGTGGCCATGGCCGTGACCAAGAGAGCGCCCTGTTCTAGCGGCAGAATCGCTCAAGAAGTCACGGCTGTGTCAGGGTCAGCGATATGGCGGCGGGGATGGTCCCTACTTCGCCCTGGCCCGCCAGCAGAACGGTGCGCGGCTCTGATGAGCAACGGCGATCACAGCGACGTCATCGCCGGTCACCTGAAACGCCAGGCAGTACGGAAAGCGAGTCAGCTTGAACCGGCGCACACTATTGATGGGCACCCCGGGTCAGCGCGGCCACGCGGCCGGCTGATGGCCGATCAACGCCTCAGCCCGGCGGACTTCGGACTGGAAATCCTGGCCTAGCATCGGGCGACGCTCTTCGTACCACTCCACCGCGGCCGAGAGTTCGGCCCGTGCGTCGGGGTGGTAGCGTACCTTCACCGGCCAGTCCGCGCGCGAAGACTTCGGGCGATCTCGGCGTGCACTCCGTCCGCATCAACCAGGGCGACCTTGCCGTCGGCCACATCACGCGCCCTACGCTCAATCTCGGCAGCCCAGAGGCTGTCCGCGCGCGGGTCGGCGTCTTCGGCGTCCAGGCTGGCGATGAGGTCGCGCGCCAGCGCGGCCCGCTCCGTGGCGGGCCGGTTGAGTGCGCTAACTCGAATCTCCACCATCGTCATGGTGCCTACTTTGCCACGGTCGCCGGTGCGGGGACAGCGATCCAGTTCCCCGCCGCCATGTGCTATCTGATGGCCACCGCTTTGCCGCGGAATCGTTGACGACACCTTGGCGCACTTCGGCTGCAATCGGCCGCGCCTTTTTCAAGGAGGGTCGAACTCGATGCGCAGTCGTTCTGCCGGCAGGAATCGGATCGCAGCGGTCTTGGTTGCCGTCGGCCTGGCGGCTGCCCTGACTTCTGCTTCATCGCTAGCACGCGCCGACGATGAAGCAACGGAACAGGCGCGCCAGCACTACCTGAAAGGGACGAAGTACTTCGATCTTGGCCAGTGGGACGATGCTATCGCGGAGTACCGGGAAGCCTACAAGCTGCGCAGCGATCCAGCCTTTCTCTTCAACCTGGCACAGGCATATCGACGCAAGGGCGATCTGCAACCCGCCCTGGATCTGTACAAGAACTACCTCATCGCGAATCCCGACAGTCCCAAGCGCAGCGACATTGAAAAGCGCATCCGGACGCTGGAAAAGGAGATGAAGCATCGGCCGCCCGCCACCCCAGTCGTGAGGCCGAGCGAGCCAGTACCCACTCCACCTCCGATCCCGGCTGCGGCTGGAGCACCAACTTCGGAACCGGCGCCGGCGCCGGCCACGGAACCGGTCCCGGAGCCGGCTCCGGTTCCCGCTCCGGTTGCGGTCCCGGCTCCGGTTTCGGTTCCGGCACCGGCTCCGGCTCCGGAGATCGCCCCGCTCGCCCCAGCCGCCTCCGTTGCAGAGGTCACTCAGCCCACCCCCGCCCCTGAACCGTCATCCTCAGGCCGCGTCCTGCGAATCGCGGGCATCGTCTTCGGCGCGGCCGGGCTCGCCTCCATCGGCACGGCGATCTATTTCTACACCCGCGCCGTTTCGCTCTCGGACAAGATCTCCAATTCGGACGCGCCCGTCTCTGACTATCGCTGGGCAAGAGCGCCGAGACCATGCAGTGGGTGTTCTACAGCGTAGGTGCCGGCGCGCTCGCAACTGGAACCGTCCTCTATCTGCTGGGATGGCCGTCCTCAGCCGCCGGCCAAGCAGCGAGAGGGGTCACGCCAATGTTCGGACCAGGAATTGCGGGGCTTTCAGCCCAGGGGACATTCTGATGCGCGGCCTGTTTGTCGTTGTCGGTCTCTTTGGAGTTGCGCTGACGGCAGGGTGCGGCTTCAATCCGCATCCCAAGGACGGGAAACTGCCCTGCAGGGAAGGCTGTCCATCTGGCTACGAATGCCGGGCCGACAATTACTGTTATCGCATCAATGCACCACTCGCTGATAGCGGTGGCGATAGCACGATCATCATGATGGACAGTGCTGCCCCTGATCTTGGAGTTGGCGGCGCGGATGGCCCTTTGGCTGAGGCAGGGAAAGATGTTTCGGCAGATGGCAGCCGTCCAAAGGATGCCGGCGCCATCAAGGATGCGGGCAACACGGATGCCGTGGCAAGCGCCGACACGGGCGGTGCGAGCGTTGACGCCCCAGTTGGCAGCGGCGGAACCGATGGCAATTGCGATGCGAGCGGTTCGGGTGGGAGCAGCGGCAGCGGCGGGGGCGTCGGTGACGGTGGCGGTGCCGGTGATGGTGGCGGTGTGGGCGGAGCCGGTGGCGGCAGCGGCGGCTCTGGCGGAGCTGGTCGCAGTGGTGGAACCGGTGGCGGCGCTGCCGGCGCAGGGGGCACCGTCGTGATCTCGGGTGGTGCCGGTGGCGGTGGCAGTGCTGGCAGTGGCGGCAGTGGAGGGGCCGGTTCCGGTGGCAGCGGCGGTGGCAGCGGCGGAGTCGGTGGCTCAGGCGCCTCGGGCGGTTCAGGCGGCTCCAATTTCGACGCCGCACCGGACGCTCCGCAGACCGGTCCAGACGCTGGCTGCTTCGAGACGGATCAACAGATGTGCCTTCGCCTGGGCAAGGACTGCGACGCCATCTCGGGCAATGACAAGTGCGGCCAGTTTCGTTCCGTCAGTTCGTGTGGAACCTGCATGGCGCCCCAAGTCTGCGGAACCTTCGTCGCCAACCTCTGCCCGCCCATATGCATCCTCGACCAGTCTTTCGTAGACCAATGTGTTTTGGGCCAATAGCTGGCCATCAAGCGGAGAACAGAACATGCGAATCAAGATCGAAATGGAACTGCCTCGCTGGCTGAGCCGCCTGATTCTCGTCGGCATCCCCATCGCCATCGTCGCCATCGGTGCCTGGGTCTACGCTGGTGTGAAAACCTTCAATCCGGGCGACAAGCTGACGGCGACAGACCTGAACGATAGCTTCACTGCGCTCCAGAATGCCATCAGCGCGAATGCCGTTCCTGCCGGAACCGTCGTTGCGTTCGCGGGCTCCGTTGTCCCCGCAGGATGGCTGCTATGCGATGGCAGCCTCGTTTCCAGGACTCAATATCCAGCCCTCTTCGCAGCAATCCAGGTATCGTTCGGACTTGGTGATGCGGTGAGCACCTTCGGCCTCCCAGACTATCGAGGCCGCTTCCTCCGTGGCTTGGACGCATCTGGAACCAATGTTCCGGCGGAGAAGGATCGAACAGTTGGACAGTATGAAGGCGCGATGACGGCATTGCCACAGGCGGGTTGGTCAGTCTCGACGAATGGCGACCACACGCACGCAGGGGGTGGCTACTTGTACGCATCTGGCACGGCCAGTGATTTTCACGTCGCGAGCAGCGCCTCCTACTACTTCAGCGCCGTTAGCATTCCTAGCGCCGGTGCGCACAGTCACGCTATTTCAGGCGGTGACGCGGAAACCCGGCCTCCAAACGCCGCGGTGCGATATCTGATCAAGTACTGAACCTTCTCCCTGAGAGAGACCATGAGACTCAAGATCGCCCTCGAAATTCCAGCTCTCGGATTTTCGAGGACTTGTTCGCGGCCTTCATGGTCGGGTCGCCGAGTATGAGCGAGCTTGGTTCCCCACCGGAAGAGCGCCTCTTTGAGCGCATCGCCGCCATCCTGGACGCGGCGCGCTCGCGCGTCGCGCGTACCGTCAACACGGCGATGGTTCACGCATACTGGCTTGTCGGCCGCGAGATCGTCGAGGTCGAGCAGCAGGGAGCCGAGCGCGCGGCGTATGGCGACGAGCTGCTAAAGAAGCTGGCCACCAGACTCACCCAGCGGTTTGGCAAGGGATTCAACCTCACGGGCCTCAAGCGGATGCGGCAGTTCTACTGGGCGTTTCCGGAAGGATCGGCTTTGCCAGTTGAGCTCGGTGGCCCCGCCAAAGGTGCCCCAGCGAGGCACCTTTCCGAAAGCGATACAAAGGGTGCCCCAACGCGGCACCTTTCCCGCTGGATGGGTGCCAGAGTCATATTCAGAGAGTCATATTCAGAAGTGCGGCAAAACGGACGAGGCACGCGCGGGACACGTGCCTCGCCCAGCCCTCAACGTCGCTCGTTTCAGCCAGCTCTCTCAGCTCGGCTTCTAGGATCTCGACGGTGGGCAGGGTGATCTTGCGCACCTGGGGTAGCAGGCAGGCCCTTGGTTCGGAAGCCGATCTGCCGCTTGGGTGGCTCCGGCGCTGTCATCAGGCGGCGGACGGCCTCGAACAACGTCACTATGTTCTTGTCGTGGGACGCAACCTTCCTCTCCAGTTCTCCCAGCTTGTTGGCAAGCTGATGGTGCGAGGTCACGAGTGCCCGGAGACGGACGAAGGCTCGAACCACATCGACACTCATCTGGATGGCCCTGGGCGAGTTCAATACCGATGCGGCCATGACGGCGCCGTGTTCGGTGAAAACGTAGGGTGGATACTTCCGGTGCCCGCCGCGACCGGGCTCTAAGATCGCAAATTGCGATCTTAGAACTTCGTACTCTTCCTTGGTCAGGATGAATCGTTCCTGCCAGGCGTTTCAGATGAAGCATTTCAGCGGATGCTCAGCCATCGTAGGGGTGCCTGCGGGATGACGAGTGCCGTCAGGCGTTCACAAGAACACAGTGGACGCCGGGCCAAAGCGGGCCAAGAATTGGGGCAGACGCCATGACCTTCCAAGACAGAATCGTTCGCGATCCAGGGATCTGCGGTGGACAGCCGGTTGTGCGTGGAACGCGCGTGCTGGTGCGGACGATCCTTGGCTACCTCGCGCATGGTGAGACGACGGCCACGATCCTGGCCGATTTCCCCAGCCTGACCGACGAAGATGTGCGCGTCGTTGTTGCGTTTGCCGCAGCCTCCGCCAGTGAGGATCTTCCCGCCCCGACCCCGGCACCCCACGAGGTCAAGGTCGCGTGAAGATCAAGCTGGACGAGAACATTCCGCATACTGTTTGTCGCCGCCTCGCTTCTCTTGGATTGGACACGGACACTGTGCGGGACGAGGGACTTGGCGGGCGGCGCGACGAAGCTGTATGGGACGCAGCCCAGGCAGAGCAGCGTTTTCTGGTCACTCAGGATCTCGATTTCTCTGACCGCAGGAGATTTGCGCCTGGGACGCATTGCGGGTTACTACTGGTCAGGCTGCATGACAGCGAGCAGTGGCGGATCGGAGACTACGTGACCGCCTGGCTGTCGAGTCCCGACGCGGCGACATGGACCCGCTGTTTCGTGGTGGCGACGCCCACGAAGGTGCGGGTCAGGCGTCCGGCAGGATAGTCAAAAAGTCATTGCTGTCTTGACAGCAGCATCTATGCGCATCATGATGCATGAATGAGGACGACGGTAACCCTGGACAAGGATGCCGAGCGCCTGTTGCGTCTGGCCATGCACAAGCGTCGCAAGTCCTTCAAGGAGACGCTCAACGATGCGATCCGCACCGGGCTCGGCGCAAGACCATTGCCCAAGAATCGTCCGCGCTTCGCGATCAAGGCTCGGCCCATGGGGTTACGCCCTGGTATCGATCCCGCCGGCCTCAACAAGCTGGCCGACGACCTGGAAGCCGATGGCATAGTGGCAAAAGGCAGCGACAAGTAGATGATCGTCCCCGACATCAACCTGCTGCTCTACACCTACGATTCCGATTCGCCCTTCCACGACAAGGCGGCGGCATGGTGGCAGGCGTGTCTGTCGGGCGATGACATCGTCATCATGCCCGAGGTCGTGGTCTTTGGTTTCCTTCGCGTCAGCACCAGCGCCCGCGCCTTCCGCCACCCAATGACCGCCGAGGAGGCAGCCGCGCACGTCAGATCTTGGTTGGAGCAACCGGTAGTGAAGATTCCGGAATCGGCGCCCGATCACGTCGAGCGCGTGCTTGGGCTGCTCATGCGCCTCGGCACCGCAGGCAACCTGGTGACCGATGCACAGATCGCCGCGGTTGCCCTTGAGCACGATGCCGTCGTACACACGGCCGACGCGGATTTCATCCGTTTTGGGGGTCTGCGATGGCTGAACCCGCTCACTGGGCTCACGGGCGCGGGCGGTGCCTGAGACATGTTCAGAGTGCCTGAGACATATTCAGAGCAGCCCGGACCCCTTGTTGGATGGGCGCGGGAGCGCGACGGGTGCGACCGCCTGTGCTAGCCTTGATTCAGGGTGGAACAGCTCAAGAAGTCTCGCAGGTCCGGCCTCGAGCATCTGGTGAGGTTCGCCAAGGAGATGCCCGTCCTCTCGCCGCGTGAAATCTACCGACGGCTCGATGAGCTCGGCTACCGCGGCCAGAACGAGGCTCGACGGGCGGTTTCGCTCATGGCCTACCGCCACGTCCGCCGTATCAAGCGCATCTACGTCGAAGGGGTCAAGCGAGAGCACCTTCTGCCCAAATCCAACACCCTGCTTATCGGCCCCACCGGGTGCGGCAAGACCTTTCTGGTCGAGCTGCTCTTTCAGCAGATCCTGCACCTGCCCACCGTGATCATCGACATCACCACCTATTCGGAAACTGGCTACGTGGGCCAGGACCCGAGCACGATCCTCACCCGCCTTCTGCACGCGGCCGACGACAATCCCCTGCTGGCTGCCATCGGCATCGTGTGTCTGGACGAGTTCGATAAGATCGCGTCCGGGCAGAACAACGCCGTGTTTGCCGGCGCGGGGACCACCAAGGACGTCACCGGCCTGGGCGTACAGCGCGAGCTGCTCAAGATGCTGGAGGCGTCCGAGGTGGTGGTGCCGCTGGAGTTGACCCATTCCAGCTACAGCGACCATGTGCTGATGTCGACCGCCGATGTGGCGTTCATCGCGGCCGGGGCCTTTTCCGGCTTTCACCAGGTGGCACGCCGTCGCGCCGCCGGCGATTCCATCGGGTTTGGCCGCACCCCACAAAGCAGCGGTGCGCCCGACGCGGTTGCCGTCAGCTACACAGCGGAAGAGGTCGAGCACGTGGCCAATTTCCAGGCCTACGGATTTCTGCCCGAGCTGCTGGCGCGCTTTTCGCGTTTCGTGCCGTTCGAGGCGCTGGACGCGGTCACTCTGACCGACATCCTGAAATCCAACGTGGTCGACCGCCTGACCCGGGAATTCGAGGAAGAGGGTTTCGAGCTTCAGGTCGAGGAGCCGGTCATTCAGAAGATCGTGGCCGAGAGCCTGAGGCGAGAGACCGGCGCGCGCGGTCTGCAACAGGTTCTGACCCGCCACATTGAGCACGCTGCCTTCGAATCCTTCGCCGAGGCGTCGAGTGGCCGTGTGCGCGTGTTCTTGGACAGCGGATCAATCAAGGTGGAAGCGGAGGTGCAAGGGGCACGGTCCAAGGACGAGGAACCCAACGCAGCCGGCCCGACGGAAAGCTAGCTTTTTCAGCTTGCACCCGTCTATCTCCATCTCGGTCCAGTCCACTGTGTCGGTCAGTACCACCATCGGATGATTGTCGGGTAGTCCAATCGCCGGGCGTTTCGACCAATGGCAGATCGGCCAGCGTGCCCGTGAGCGTGAGCGGTAGCGTGAGCGACCAGCGAAAAGCGGCCCGCGTGGGCGTCTCGCGTGAGGGTGAGCGTGAGCGACCCGCGGCCCGCGGCACCCGGAGCGCTCACGCCCTCGCCCCACGCCTTCCGCCTCCCGCGTATCCCACACGAACACGCTCACGCCCTCGCCCACGCCGCCCGCGACCCGCCATCCGCGTGCCGGCCCTGCGGGCGGCCCGGAATTACCCGACAAGCCGTAGCTACGTCCCCGGCTTCTGCGACAGATAGCCGGGCGGCGGCACGAGCAGGAAGGCGTCAGCCGGAAAGGAGGGGTTGAGGATACGGTCGCGGACCTTGATCTCCACGCCGTCATCAAAATCGCGACCCACCTCAGCAAAGCGAATGAGCGCCGGGAACGACCGACCGTCGACCTGCTTCAGATCCTCGTAGGCCACGCGCCAGCGGGCACGCACGAACTCGGGCTGACCCGCGACCGCGACCACGTCCCAGGCAGCCACCAGAGGCGCCGGCCGGCGCAGACTGACCCACAACTGCGAGCCGTCTGGCGTCTGCAGGTGCAGCACATCGGCGCCACGATCCCACCCGACATCCAGCGCCTTGGTCCCCTCGGGGAAAAACACGTCGCCGAGCAAGATGGCGGCCACGGCCTGGGGTGGCAGGGGAATGCGAATCAAAGAAGCCACGTCACTCGGGGTGGCGGGGCCCAGGCGAAAAGTCTTCTTCTGGTGGTCGACGAAAACGAAAACACCGTTCTGAACCGCCAGCACGGCCACTGTGCCTTGCAACGAAACCTCCGCTTCAAAGCGCAGGTTGCCGCTACGCTCGACCAGCATCTGCACCGTCCCGCGCACGCGCTCGCCGCCCAGCCAGCTCGTGGTGCGGGTTTCCAAATTCAGACTGCGCGCAGCGACTTGGCGCGCACGCAGGGCCGCCAGCAGCTCATCGGCGGTGGGAACCGGATATGTCCGTTGCACCGGCGCAGTCGCGCACGCGGCAAATAGGAGGGAAAGCGCGACGGCTGCAGCGCTGGGCGCGGTCATCCTGACCGGCTTCAAGCGGCACCCCTTGTGTCGGGGCGGGCTTGAGAACCACCCCGCCGGTCGGATGCGGTGCCCATGGCTGTCACTCGCTGCATCTGCTACCGCCCGGCGGCGCGCCGGGATTCGATGCCTGCCAGGCTCTCCTCCAGCCGCCGACGCAGGCGTTCCTCGGGTTTCTTGCTCAAGGCCTTGCGGTACGCGCCCGCGGCCCGTTCGGGCTCTGATCGTTTTGCGTACAGATCGCCCAGGTGGGTGAGAATTTCGGCGTCGGCGGGGTCGAGCCGCCCGGCCTGCTCCAAGAAGACGCCGGCCTTGTCCAGTTGGCCTGCGCGGAAGCTCACCCAGCCCAGGCTGTCCAGCACCGCGCCCGTCCCGGGTTCCAAAGCCGCCGCGGCTTGCAGCCGCCTCTGTGCCTTGTCCAAATCGTGACCATGGTCCGCCGCGACGAAGCCCCAGAAGTTGAGCACCTCGACCGAGCCAGGCTTCTTCCTGATGAGGGGCTCGACCAGTTCGAGGGCATGCTGCCAAGCGCCCCGGCGTTCTTCGATCATGGCCAGGCTCAGGGTCAGGTGCGCGTGGCCCGGCTGGCTGGCTCGCAGTGCCTCCAACCTGCGCGCGGCCATGATGGCATCGCCGCGTTTTTCGTCGACGAAAGCCAGCGCAATCGCCGCGTCCGTCTTCTGGTCCGCATTGTCACCCGCCGCCGTCGCGGCGTCTTGTGCCGCACCGGCCGCCTCAGTGGTCTTGCCCCCGTCGCGCAGCAACTCCGCCGCCCGCACCCGCGCCTCGAAGAATAGCGGCGAGGTCTTGGGCACCGCAAGCAAGGTCTCCACCGCCGCCTCACCCTGGCCTTGCTCTTTAAGCAGGGCGGCCGCAGTCAGCGCCAGCCGGATCTTGCGGTCGTCAGAGACGCCCGCCTCCTGCGCCTTCTTCACCAGCGCCATGGCTCTGTCCAGCCGGTGCGCCGAACGCTCCAGTTCAATGCTGCCTGACAGAGTCTCGGGATCCGAACCGGCCAGGGAAGACACAAGATCGTCGGCAAGCTGCTCGGCAGCCTTGTTGTCGCCGATGCTCACCAGGAAACGCGCGTAGGCCGCCGCGACTTCCAAGGCCCCCTCTCCCCTGTCCAAGGCTTCGCGGAACGCGCGCCGGGCGTCGTCGTTGCGCCCCTGGGCGGCCAGAAGCCACGCCAGGGCCGTCAGCGCCTCGATGTGGTTCGGCTCCTCGGCCAAGGTCTGGCGCAAATGCGCTTCGCTTTGCCCCATGTCGCCCAGCGCCCAGGCCACCGCCATCAGGCGCATGTGCCCCGAAAGCGATGCCGGTTCGCTGCGGCAGAGATCGGCCAAAGTCCGGGCCGCGGCAGGCACGTCGAGCGACAGAATCTGCGCCTCTGCCAGCTCGAGATAGACCATCTCGGCCATATCAGGCTCGTCGGCCAGGTCCACCTTTCCCCTCGCTTGTCCCAGGGCTTGCACCGCTGCCGCCATGTCACCCTGCGCTTGCCGGAGATGTGCCTCGGCCATCAAGCCATCGGCCGTTGCTTCGATCTTGAACGAAGCGCGGATGGCCGCGGCCGCATCGGAGAGACGCCCCAGGCGCATGAAAACCTCGGCCAACTGTGCCTGCAGCTCAGGCGATTCGTCGTCGAAGACCAAAGCCCGCTGCAGTTCCGCCGCGGCGGCCTCCCAGCGCTCCTCCTCCTCGTAAATCAACGCCCGGCTGGCGTGCTCATAGGCGCTGGCATTCACGGATCGCGTGACGATCCGCCGGTCGTTGACCAGCTTGGTGATGGGCGGCATCTGGGTTGCGCAAGCACCCAGACACAGCGCCGCCAGGGCAAGAGGGATCGGCCTGGCTTTTCGCGTGCTCACCCAGTCAGGGTACCACAGCGCAGGCCGGCCGACGGCCGCTGTCTGGTGTACTGTCGTTCGTGGCTTGCACCAACAGAATGTCAAGCCTTCCATCACCATTCAGATCGCCCATCCGCATTCGTGGGCCCGCACCTGAGCCGGAGATATCGGGCTCTGTCCAGCGGAGAGGAGCAGGGAAGGAACCATGATAGCCCAAGTCCGGGCAGCAGATGGCAGCAGCCCGTGTCGCGTGCTGGCACAAGCCGACCGCCGGCCTGTTCGCGCAACTTGGGCTATTCGCGTGGATGTAAGGCTTGCTGGCGGACAGGACTACGGAGTGCAGGTTCCCGTATTGCAATCGGCGGTGGCACCGGCCGCGGAGGATGGCAGACAGTCCAGCGACACCTGCACGGGAGAGTCGCCCGCGCAGGTGATGGACGCGGTGCTGTTGGTATTGTCGATGACAAAGGTGACGACAGTGGTTCCCGCGGGATTCTTCAGCACGATTGGCAGCGAGGTGGGGCTCTCCTCCGAGTATTGGGTTTCGTAGGAATAGCATGCCTTGCCGTTCCCTTTGACGGTTGTGACCACGTTGGTGGATGCGGTGTCTGTCACTTCAACGACCGTGACGCCGTTGGCGTAGCACTGGTTGGCAACTATGCTGCTTGGCAAGGTCCCGAGCGGCTGCGGGCAGGCCGTGGCACCGCACATGGCGACCCTCTGCTCGACACAAGTGCCGGTAGGAACGCAGGCGGAAACTAGGTCCTGGTAGCACGCCGGAAGGTCGCACGAGCCCGTGCCGCCGGTGGAAGTCGCCGTTCCCGTACCACCGGTCGCGGTGGCGCCGCCTTTGTTCGTACCCCCGCTGCTGCTGGTGGTGCCGCCACCTCCGCTCAAGCCACCGGCCGTACCGCCGCCGCCGGTACCACCGTCAGTGCCGCCGACTCCGCCGATTCCGCCCGTGCTGGTCACGCCGCCTGTGTTCGTGACGCCGCCACTGCTGCTGGTGCCGCCGCCACCAGGAATACCACCGGTGGTAGTGTGGCTGCTGCCGCCAATGCCGCCGATTCCTCCGGTGCTCGTGCCGGCATCGCGGCTTTCAGTCGGTTGGCCGCTCGACTGACACGCGGCCGCAATCATGAGCAGACTCACAATCAGTGGCTTCATGACGTCTCCTGGATCTGTCAGAGCATTCCGGCCACGCCGGCACCCGCTAACCCTCGCCCCAGCATCGGCTTCAATGCCACCGCCCTTCGCCCAGCGACACGCACAACGCAGTGTCAATCGCGATCCCCCATGACAATCTCGCTAATGAACGAACCATTGGTCTTCTGATCTATCCTTCTTGATGGCAGGCGGGGCACTTCTCTGGCGTGCGGCCGCATGCGTGGGCTTTCTGGCGGGCGACGCCCCGGCCACGGCTGGCGGAAGTGCTGCACGTGCCGACATTCCGACCGGCTGCGTCCGAGTCACCGTGTGTGGGACCGCCCCACCATCAGGTCGGCCATGAAGGACAACCCGCACCGCCGAGCCCGCGTCCCGCGCCAGCTCCTGTCGGGCGGGCGCGGCTGGACCAGCAACTGCGGCGTCTGCGGCCGCAAGCGTGCCGGGCGTCGGTGGTGGCGCCAGGTCGTGACTGGGTCGTGCCAACAGAAAAAGCGCAAGCCCTGCCACGGCCCCTGCACCGATTGCGAAGAGCGGCCAACGCCGATTTCGCGTGGCCTGCAACAGCACGTCGTCGCCGGCCGACGCCCCTGCCTCACCAGTCGCTCGTGAAAGCGTCGTGATTGACTGGATCTCCATGACTCGCGTGGCCGGTGCCACAGGGCTTTCCCCAACCGCCGGCAGCTCCCCCGAGGACGACTGCCGACCCAAGGCAGCCGCGCCCGCCTCGCCGCGCAGCGCGCTCACGAACGATGCCATGCTCGCGAAACGGTCATCGCGCGTCCGGGACAGGGCCCGCGTGATCGCTGTGTCCACATGGGCGGGCAGATCGGCAACCAGTTCGCGCAAGGGCGCGAGCGTCCCAGTCAGATGCTCGATCAGCATTTCCGTGCCGGATGCCGCCAGATACGGCGTCCTTCCCGCCAGCATCTCGAAAATGATGATCGCGAAGGAATAGATATCCGACCGCAGATCCACGTCCGCGCTGTCCCTGCACTGCTCCGGTGACATGTATGCCGGGCTGCCCATGATCAGACCGGCTTGCGTCCGCATGGTTCCGCCCGTGCCACCGGCTCGCCTTATCTTCGCGATACCAAAATCCAGGATCTTCACCCGTTCGCCGTAGGGCGCACCCGCCTCGGGCACCAGAAACAAATTCTCTGGCTTGAGGTCACGGTGCACGATCCCGGCTGCATGGGCCGCCGCCAAGGCCGAACCTCCTTGGCGCGCGATTTCCAGACCCTGCGCTAGGGGAAGACGGCCTTTCTCCACTAGGCGTTTCTGCAGGGACACCCCTTCGAGAAACTCCATCAGGATGTAAGGCGCGCCATCGGGCGTCACGCCAGCGTCGAAGACTTCAATAATGTTGCGATGACGGATGGCGCTGGCCGCCCGTGCCTCGTTAAGAAAACGCCGGACCAGTTCCGCATCCCGCGCCAGGGCCGTGTGCAGGACCTTGACGGCGGCGCGGCGTTCGATGAGCGGGTTCTCGGCAAGATAGACCTCGCCAAAACCGCCTTCGCCGATTAGCCGGACGATGCGGTAGTTGCCGAACAGGTGGCCTTCGTGCAGCGCCATGCGTGCTCCGCGGGTAGGTTACTCCTGGCCACAGTGCGGACAAGCGGATTCTGATCGCGTCGATTGGCGCTACGACTGCGAGGCCAAGCGCGGCAGCGGCCCAGCCGCACTAGGGCAATGTGACGGTGATACTCTGGCCGGCCTTGCTGGGCATGCTGGCGGCAACCACCTTGGTCGTGCTGCCCGACGTGACGGTCAGCTCGTAGTCGCCGAGGAACCCGCGCACCTGGCACGCGCCGGACGCGTCGGCAGTGCAGGTGGTGTCGGTCCACCACTTGCTGAACACGAGATCGAGGTACGCCTGGCCAGCGGGCTTCAACTTCCAGTCCGCGGTGTAGATGGGCGCGTTCTTCATCCAGTGGGCGCCGTCCCAGAAACCCCACATCAGGAAACCGCCCACCTTGGGGTGGCTGAACAGCACGGTCAGGATGTCGCGCGTGTAGCGGCCAGCCAGGTCGAGGTCGCTCACCACCATGTCGAATTCAGTGATCCAGATCTCGGGGCCCAGCTTGCCGAAGCGATCCAAGATGGCCAAGGCATCGGTCGGCGCTGTCACCGACAGGCCGAAGTGGCCCTGCATGCCCACGCCGTCGAGCGGCGCGCCGGCGGCCAGCAGGTCTTTGATGGTCTGCTCGTAGAAATCGCGGTGTGGTGTGGTGCCACCGCCGCCGGCCAGGATGGCGTAGTCGTTGATGAACAGCTTGGGCAAAGAATCCGCCTGCCGCGCCAGCTTGAACCACTCGGCCATCTCGGGCATGCCAAATCCGGGCAAGTCGGTAATGTCGTGGTTGTCATAGGGCTCGTTCACAACGTCCCAGTGAACCAGCCTGCCCGCCATGGCGGTCACCGTGTCCGTGATGTGCTGGCGAATGGCCGCGCGCACGGCCTCGGGCCCGGTCGCACTTGCAGGGCTGGTGGCGTCGGTGGCGTCGCCGGCATCGCCATCGTCCCCTGCGTCTGATTCAGCAGCGTCGCTGGCGTCGGTCGAGACTCCCGCGTCGGGACCGGTCATCAGCGCATGCAGCTTGGCGGGCGTGTTGCGCCAGCTCGGCCAGACCAGGTTGTGGCCGCGCACCGCCAGCCCCTGGGATCGCGCCCAGTCAACCCCCCACTTGGCCAGGTCGAGACTGTAGGAGGATCCCCAGTCGCCCGCCAACGCCGGCCACTTCAGCGCGTTCTCCTCGACTACGGTGTTGAACAGTTTGACCATTTCTTGTTGGTAGCGCGCCACCGACGCCGCCGCTCCAGTCTTCATGAAACGCGAATCCATCGCAGAACCGAAGCCAAAAGCGTGGCGCTTCATCTTGACCGCGACCGTTGCACCCACGACCGGCTGGCCGGCAGAGTCCTGCACCGTAATGGTCAGATTGCCCTTGCGAATGGCCTCGATGCGCAGGTCAGCCTCGGCGCGCCAGGGAGCGTCCAGGGTTTCGCCCGCGTAGTGGACGGTGGTCGTCGGAAGCTGATCCAAAGTCACGCTCTTGCCATAGTTGACCAGCGAGAAACCGCCGATCTGGATGGTCTGGTTCGGATAGCCCAGGCGGAATATGGTGTGCGCGCCATTCAGCGCATAATTCTCGACCGCAGTGAAGCCCACGAAGAACTGCATCCAGTCCTTGCCCGCGCTGACCGGATAGTCGACCGACTTGGTATACGGAGTCCCGTTCCGCTCGAACACGTACTTGGTCTTGCATTCCCCATTTTCCAGCAGCGACTTCTCGCAGCGCACCCAGAAGGTGGCCAGCAGCACGTCGCCCAGGTTGATCTTGACGGGGACCGGAGCCACCAACTGCGTCGTCCATTCATCCGCGTACGGCCCCACTGTGATCAGGTTCAAGGCGGAGTCAAAGGGTTGGCCGGTCACGGGAACGCCGCTGACGATGACATCGCCCGACGACTGGAAGGCGAACTCGCCGACCAAAATCGGCGTGCCCTGGGGCAGGCCGTCGCCGACGCCGGCGTCGGGCGGGACCTCCGCGGCGTCGGCCGAGGCAGCCCCGTGATCGGAGCAGGCAGAGAGGGTCAAGGCGAAGGTGAGGATGGAAAAGGGAAGGACGGCGCTGCGCATGGTGGAAGATTATCTGCATGCCGCATGGCGGGACAAGCCCAAGTTTTGCGTTCGGGCGCGCTCTCCCCCCGCAATGCCGTCACGGCGTGATCCTGACCATCACAACACCGTGCGGTTCCACCTTGGCCTCAAAGCGAACGGTGAAAGTGCCGACGTCGGCCTTCTTCCACAGATCGCGGACCAAGGCCTTCGTCCCGGGAAAGAGGCCGATGTCCTCCCACGCTGCCGTGATCGGGCTCTCCTCGCTGCCGCGGTTGAACAGGATGACGGCGCGCGAGCCGTCTGCGAGCGGCTTGAGCCACACCTCGTGCGCACCACTGTCGCGCACCTTGCGGCCTTGCATGCCGAGCGGGTCCTGGTCCACCGCGATCACCTCGCGGTTGGTGAGGATGTCCCTGATCGCGGGCTGCATCGCTTGCAAGTCATTGCCGGCCATCAAGGGCGCCGCGAACAGGGCCCAGAAACTGAAGTGAGCCCGGTTCTCGATTAGGGTGAGCCCGCGATTGCCGACCTCGAGCATGTCCGGGTCGTTCCAGTGGCCAGGGCCGGAAAATGGGTAAAGGTCGGCCATCAGGTCGATGATGTGAACCACGCCCATGCCACCCCAGCTGGCGCCGCAGTCCCAGCAGTCCTGGATGTCGCCGGTGGCGCGCCACAGGTGCCCGATGCCCGCGGCCCAGGTCCACGGCTTGCTGTTGCCCCACTCGCAGATTGAAAAAACAATCGGCCGTCCGCTTGCGCGCAGGGCATGGCTCATCTTCGCATAGGAGTCGCGGGTGTCCTGCCCGTCGGTGCTGCACCAGTCGTACTTCAGGTAGTCGACGCCCCACTCGGCGTAGGTTTTCGCGTCCTGCACCTCGTGATTTTTGGAGCCTGGCCGCTTGGCGCAGGTCATGGTGCCGGCGTCCGAGTAGATCCCGAACTTCAGGCCCTTCGCGTGGATAGCGTCGGCCAGCGCCTTGATCCCAGAGGGAAAACGCTCGGGGTCAGCCACGATCTTCCCCGCCGCATCTCGCCTGACCTGCCAGCAGTCATCGATCACCACGTACTGGTAACCGGCGTCCTTCATGCCGCTTCCCACGAGCGCGTCGGCCGCTGCCCGGATGAGTTTCTCGCTGACGTTGCAGCCGAATTTGTTCCAGCTATTCCAGCCCATGGGCGGGGTCAGGGCAAGGCCGTCGCCGGCCCAAGCGAGCGGCGACATCAAGAGCAGGACCGACAGAGCGAGACTGACACGGACGAGTGAGCGCATGAGTTCTCCTATCGCAGAAGGTGCGCCGGAGTCTAGCGGAGCGCGTCCGAGACAGCGGCGGTTTTTCGGAGGTTCTTGACGACCGCGCGGCGGTAGTGCACATTTGTGGCTGGCCATGTTGTTTGCGACCACCCTGCTTCTCTCGGGACTGCTGCTTAGCAGCGCGGGAGAGGCCTGAGGTAAGGCGCAGAACGACGAACCTCGAAACCCTCTCCCGCGTAAGCCGGAGGGGGTTTTTCGTCTCTGCGAGAGCCCATGGCCACCTCCGGCGGACGCGGGGCCTGGAGACTGACAATGACATTCGACACTCGCAAATACCCACCGGCGCCATTGGTGCGTCTGCCTGACCGCGCCTGGCCTGACCGCACCCTGAATCATGCACCTATCTGGTGCAGCGTGGACCTGCGCGACGGGAATCAGGCCCTGGCCGAACCCATGGGCATGGGGCGCAAGCTGCGCTTTTTCCAGGCCCTGGTGCGCGTGGGCTTCAAAGAGATCGAAGTCGGCTTTCCCGCGGCCTCGCAGACCGAATTCGACTTCGTGCGCGCGTTGATTGAACAAGGTCACATTCCCGCAGACGTCACCATCCAGGTGCTGACCCAGGCACGTGAGCACCTGATCACTCGTACGTTCCAGGCGTTGCAAGGCGTCCGCCGCGCCATCGTGCATCTGTACAACTCCACTTCGACGGTGCAGCGCCGGGTGGTGTTCGGGCTGGATCAGGCAGGAGTGCAAGAGATCGCCGTGCGCGGCGTGCGACAGGCGCGGCAGGGGGCGGCCAAGCTGGCGGGCAGTGAGCTTGTGCTGGAATACACGCCCGAGAGCTTCACCGGCACCGAGCTGGAATTTGCCGTGCGGGTGTGCGACGCCGTGGCCGAGGAATGGCAGCCCACACGCGAAAGGAAAATGATCGTCAACCTGCCCGCCACAGTCGAGATGGCCACGCCCAATGTGTACGCCGACCAGATTGAATGGATGCACCGGCACTTGGCGCGGCGAGATTGCATGATCATCAGCGTGCACACGCACAATGACCGCGGCTGCGCCATTGCCGCGGCCGAGTTGGCCATGCTGGCAGGTGCCGAGCGCGTGGAAGGCACGTTGTTCGGCAATGGCGAGCGCACTGGCAACGCGGATGTGGTGGCGTTGGCCATGAACCTGTTCAGCCAAGGCATCGATCCAAGACTGGACTTGTCGGATTTGCCCGCGCTGGTCGACGTCTTCCAGGCGTGCAATCAATTGCCCGTGCCGCCGCGCCATCCCTACGCGGGCGAGCTGGTGTTCACCGCCTTTTCCGGCTCGCACCAGGACGCCATTCGCAAGGGATTGGCTGCCATGGACAAGACCGGCGCGACGATATGGGAAGTGCCATACTTGCCCATTGATCCAGCGGACGTGGGCCGGCAATACGAGCCCCTGATTCGCATCAACAGCCAATCCGGCAAGGGCGGCGTGGCCTACGTCTTGGAGCAGAGCCACGGCTATCGCGCGCCCAAAGGCATGGCCGTGGAATTCAGTCAGGTGGTGCAGGGGATGGCGGAGGCCACCGGCAAAGAACTGAGTGCAAGCGCCATACTGGAGGCATTCGAGCGCGAGTACCTGTCAGTCGGTCGCTTTGAAGTGGTGGACTTCATGGTGGAACACCCACGCCAGGGCGCGTGCGTGGTGCGCGCGCGGCTGAACGACGGCCAACAGCCAGTGACCGTGGAAGGCCAGGGCACTGGTCCCATTGACGGCTTTGTCCACGGCCTGGCCAGCGCGTTGGGCGTGGACGTCCACCTGGTCGACTACAGTGAGCACGCGTTGGGCGACGGTGCCGACGCCGAAGCAGTGGCCTACGTCGGCCTGCGCGGCCGCGACGGCCAAATCCGCTTCGGCGCCGGCCGCGACCGCGACATCGTCAAGGCCTCGCTGTCCGCGGCCTGCAAGGCGCTGGACAGAGAGCTGCGCGTGGAAAATCACGACGGCGCCAGCCGAGCATAATCAGGTGAGATCGGTCTTGTGCCTTCACCCGTGCAAAGCGCGGCCGAGGTCACGCATCCAGGTCATCTCGTCGTCGGAAAGCGGGCCTTTCTCCAATGCGGCCAGGTTCTCGCGGACTTGCGCCGCGGTCTTCTAGCACCGATGCGTGAGCTTCGTTCCCCGCCAACCATGCGCTACAGTCGTTGCATGGTCCGCTCCACATGGGGACGATTGCTCAAGGTCGATCCGCTGCCGTGCCTGGCGTCATCCGAAAACCCAGCCATCGCATTCTTCGCAAGAAGAGATCTCCTCGGTCGGAACGCCGGTTCGGTCTCTGTCCTGTGGGATCTGCCCGAGGCCCGCAAGATCGTGGCCAAACAGGACCCTGACGGATCCTGACGCTATTCCGGCGGCAAGCTTCACGTGCGCTCACGCGAGAACTACGACCAACTCGAGACCTTTCGCCAAGTTGGAATACTGGTGGAGGAGTTCGGCTTTTCCCGGGACCATCCGGCGATCTTTCCCACCCACAAGGTGCACGATGAATCGGCAGGTGCTAGCGTCGGCCCCACTTGATTGACGATCTCTCTGCTGCCCTCCTCACCCGCGACGATGTGCTCGATGCGATCGCGGCTTTGCGCCTATGTGTCGAGCGCGGCGAGCGGGCGCGCGCGGCTTGCCACGCGGATCTCGATCGACTGCGCTTCGGCTGGCGGGCCCGTCCTGAGTTGTTCTCCAGCCGCGACGTGGAAACCCTGCGTGCCATCGCGGTCAGCCTGAAGAGTGAAGAGCCGGGCGCCGACCTCGCGCGAGCGCGCAAGGTGTTGCAGGAGGTGTTTGGCTATCCCTCGTTCCGGCCCGGCCAGGAAGCGATCATCGGCACGGTTCTCGACGGCCGCGACTGTGTGGGCGTCATGCCCACCGGCGCGGGCAAGTCGATTACCTTTCAGATTCCGGCGCGTTTACTGGGCGGCACCACCCTGGTCATCTCGCCACTCATTGCCCTGATGAAGGATCAGGTCGATGCAATGTCCGAGGTTGGCCTGCGCGCGACCTTTCTCAATTCCAGCCTGGAGCCTGACGAGCGCGGCCGGCGCGTGGCCGCGGTTCTGCGCGGCGAGTTCGAATTGGTCTATGCCGCGCCCGAAGGACTGGAGGCGTCGCTCGGCCCGCTCATGGGGCGCGTGCGTCCGCGTCTGCTCGCTGTTGACGAAGCCCATTGCATCAGCCAATGGGGGCACGATTTCCGTCCCGCCTATCGCAACCTGTCCGGGCTCAAGGCCCGGCTGGGCAATCCCCCGGTGTTGGCCCTGACCGCTACCGCCACCGCCGAAGTGGTGCACGACATCGGCCAACAGCTGGGCATGCAGGCGCCCGCCACCTTTCGCGGCAGTTTCTTCCGGCCCAACCTGCACCTTTCTGCCTATCGCAAGGGTGACGACGCCCCAGGCGTGCGCGACCGCATCCTGCGCCTGGTGTCGAGCCGACGCGAGCAAAGCGGCATCGTGTACTGCCTGTCCCGAAAAGCAACCGAACAGACCGCCGCATTTCTCTGCAAGCACGGCGTGCGCGCCGTCGCCTATCACGCCGGCATGGAGTCCCGCGAGCGCTCGCGCGTGCAAGATGCCTTTCGTTGCGATGACGCCGATGTGGTGGTGGCGACCATCGCGTTCGGCATGGGCATCGACAAGTCCAACGTTCGTTTCGTCATCCACCGCGACATGCCCCGCTCCATCGAGGCCTACTATCAAGAAATCGGCCGCGCGGGTCGCGACGGCGTGACCAGCGACTGCGTGCTTTTCTATTCCTGGGCCGATGTGTGCAACTACGACCGCCTGTTCGATCTGAACCAGGAGACCACGACCGAGGTCTTGCAGAAGCACCGCGCTCGCGTGCGCGAGATGTTCCGTCTGGCCGATGCCACCACCTGCCGCCATCAGGCCTTGGCCGGCTACTTCGGCGAAGCCATGGGTGCCTGCCGCGAGTCCTGTGATATTTGCGCCGGCTTCGATGTGGTGGCCAAGAGCAAGCCGGTCAGCAAGCGCCGGGGAAAGGCCGCCGCGCCCCCAGCGGCAGAGCTGCCAACCAGTGAAGACGAAACCTTGTTCCTAGCTCTCAAGACCTTGCGCAAGAGCCTGGCCGACCAACGCAAGGTGCCGGCCTACGTGATCTTCAGCGACGCCACCCTGCTGGCCATGGCAGCCGCACGCCCGCGCACGCGCGCTGAATTCCTCGCCATCTCCGGCGTGGGCCCCAAGAAGCTGGCCAGCTACGGCGATACCTTTCTCGCGGCTCTGGCACATTTCGGGGGCCGGTCTGCTGCAGCATCTGGAAGATCCAAGTCGAAGTGAGCGCCACGACCGCGAGCATGCGCTGGTCTTCGGACAAGCGACGGCAAATGAAACGTGGCGCAGAGGGCTTGGTCCGGCCATCCTAGAAGGACAGAGGGTCTATGACGGTGACGGTCGACTTGCCGAATGCTGCTATCACGGCGCTGGACGTGAACACCATTGATGACCATGTGCCGCATCTGTGCCTGGCGGCTACCATGAAATTCTACGTGCTAGGGCGGATATCCTCCGGTGCGGCGGCCGAATTGGCTGGGAATGGGCGAGTGGAGCTCCTGGACCGGCTCGCGGAATTCGGCGTCAATTCCTTTGAACAGACCCCGGAAGCCCTGGCGCAAGTACTTGCGCCCCCACGATCCATTCGCAACTGAAACCTTGGCGAAGAAGGAGAGTGGGTGCGATGACGTTGCGCTGGCCAATTGCCGCGCTGCTCACTGTGCTCGCACCTGCAATTGGGCACGCGGGCCCGCCCTACGTGACTGATGATCCTGAGCCGGTGGAATTCCGCCACTGGGAATTCTACCTTGCGACTCAACATTCCGTCACCCGCGCTGCCGCGTCGGGCACCGTTACCCACGTCGAGGTGAACTACGGCGCCTGGCCCGGCCTCCAGCTTCACATGATCGCGCCACTGGCCTACGCGCGGCCGAGCGGCGGTCCCACTTTCTATGGCGTGGGCGACATCGAACTTGGCGCCAAGATTCGTTTCGTTGACGAGAGCCAGTGGTGGCCAATGATGGGTTCCTTCCCTCAGTTCGAGCTGCCAACCGGCAACGCGGGTTCCGGGCTGGGGACCGGGCACCTGCACGTCTTCATTCCACTCTGGCTGCAGAAGAGCTTCGGTGCTTGGACCACCTATGGCGGGGGCGGCTTCTGGGTGAACCCGGGACCAGGGAACCGCAACTACTGGTACGTCGGTTGGCAGGTCCAGCGCCGCCTCTCGCGTCTCGCGACACTGGGCACCGAAATCTTCTACACCACCCCTGCCCAGGTCGGCGGTAGCGCCGACCTGCGCTTCAACCTCGGGCTTGTCCTCGATTTCACCGAGCACCACCATCTGCTGTTCTCGGCGGGCCGAGGCATGGTCGGCAACAGTCTCCTCCAGGGCTACCTGGCCTACCAACTGACGATCTGAAACGATAACCTCTCCGCATCATCCAACCAGCCTGGCAAAGGAGGAATCAGCCATGCGCGCAGCCGTGATCACCCAATTCAACCAGCCGTGGGAGCTAAAGACGCTTCCTGATCCTCACCCCCAGCCTGGCCAGGTCGTGATCAAGATCCATGCAAGTGGCATGTGCGGCACGGATTTGCATGCCCACCACGGCCGCCTTGGCGGGACCGTGCCCATGGTGGCGGGGCATGAGCCGGTGGGCGAGATTGTTGAATTGGGTGCGGGTGTCACCGATCTGCGGGTCGGCGATCGCGTGGGCGTCCACTGGAACCAGAAGGGGTGCGGCCGCTGCCGCACCTGCCAATCGGGCAACCAGTATGCCTGCGCCCAGGCGCAATCGTGGATGAACCTCGGCGGCGGGAATTCCGAGCTCATGCTGGCATGGGCTTCGGGTTGTGCGCTCTTGCCCGAAGGACTCGCCTACGAAGCGGCGGCGCCGATCTTCTGCGCGGGCTACACCGTGATGAGCGGACTGCGCAACGCGGATCCCAAACCGGGCGAGCGCGTGGCGGTGCTGGGACTCGGAGGCCTGGGGCACCTGGCGCTGCAACTTTCGCGCGCCGTGGGTCTGGAGACCTGGGCCATCACCGGACAGGCCAACAAGACAGCCGAATTGAAGTCCATGGGCGCGCATGAAGTGCTGGTGGCGGGCAAAGATCCGGGAGGCGCCATGCGCGACGCCGGTGGCTTCGACGTCATTCTCTCGACCACCAATTCAGCAGTGCAGATCTCCTCGGCATTTGGCGGCCTGCGCGAAGGCGGGCGGATGGTCAACATGGGCGTAGCCGATGGTTCCATTGCCATCAATCCCATTCTGTTGATGATGGGGCAGCGCCAGTTGCGTGGATCAAGTCAGGACGAAAGGCGCGATCTGATCGAGGCCCTGGAACTCGTTGCTTCGGGCAAGGTAAAGCCCATGATCGAGACCTATCCGCTGGCGCAGGTCAACGAGGTGCGAGCGCGGCTTGAGGCGGGTCAGGTCCGCTACCGCGCGGTGCTGACCCACAGCTAGTCTAGAGCCACCTGCCTTGTGAACAACGCCACGGTCACGGTGGCGTTGGCATCGGTGACCAAAGTCGTGAGTGTGGTTGCTGTCGCAGTGTAGCCCATGCTGCCAGAACCCGCACCAGCGGGACAGGTCCTGTCTCCGCTCATGGTGGAACCAGTGGGGATGGGCCCCACTTGTGTGAAGTGCTGGACGACGTCCGAGGCGATCGGTTGTAGGGCAATCTGAAGCGTACACTGGGTTCCCGCACGGGTCACCACCATGACCTCCTTCATCGATCCCACGGTCGGTGCCGGGTTGTCGAGCGGGTAGATATCCATACTGGTCAGGTAGTAATTTCCGGCGCTGAAAGTACCGCCCGCTGGAGGCGGAGGGGAAGTACTGAGCACCAGCCTCGGCATGACAGATGGCGCCGACGTGATATCGATGTTGTTGCACGCCGTCGCACCACCCGCGTCGCCCACGACGACGCCATCCGCGTCGCCTGCGTCGCCGCCATCCGCATCACCGGCAGGTGCGTCGGCTGCGTCGCTGCTGGCATCCTTGCCCCATGCTCCTGCGGTTCCCCAGTCCCAGCCTGCGTCGCCCCCGCCGGCTCCCCCTGTGGCGGAACCATCTGCGCCTGCCGTGGCGCCACCGGTGCCCGCGTCGAAACCTGGATAGCCACCTAGCCCGCCCTGTCCCCCGGCGTCGACCTCGACACCAGTCCCGATTCCGGTCACCGGAGTCGGCGTGCTTCGGGAAACCAGGGTTCCATCACCAAGGCCGCCACTGCTGTTGCTCCCCCAACACTTCATCGATCCATCTCCTATGCGCGCGCCCGAATGGTCTCCGCCGAGCGCGATCTGGGCCACGCCGGTGAGCCCGGAGATCGGGATGAACGCCTTTGGCGCGGATGAGGTGCCATCACCGATCTGTCCCATGTCGTTCCTTCCACAGCACCGCACGCTGCCGTCAGTGAGCAGCACGCACGAGTGCTCGTTGCCGAGCGAGACCGAGGAGACACCAGCAAGGCCAGACACCAACGTCGGCAGATTGCGATCGACGGTCGTTCCATCGCCGAGTTCACCGGAGGAATTCAAACCCCAGCACTTCATGGTCGCGTCGGACAGCACCGCGCAGGTTTGGAACCCCCCGACCGCAATTGACGTCACGCCCGCGAGCCCCCCGACCAACGCGGGGACGAACCGGGGAAGGTTGGTTCCGTCGCCCAACTGGCCATTGCTGTTCATACCCCAGCACTTCACCGTGCTGTCCTTCAACAGGGCGCACGAATGGTTCTTGCCCACTGCAATCTGCCGCACGTTGGTGAGTCCAGACACCGTGGTTGGGTTCAATCGATTGGTGCTCGTCCCGTCGCCGAGTTGACCGATGGCATTCGCCCCCCAGCACTTCACAGAGCCGTCGACCAGCAGGGCGCACGAGTGCCCCGGGGCTTGAAGCGATTGCTCATCGCCAGCAATGCCAATTTGCACCACGCCGGCAAGCCCTGCCACGACCGTAGGCATTCGTGAGCAATCAACCGTGGCCTTCGGGTTGCCAGGATCGGCACACTTGGTGGTCGTCGCGTAGCCAAGCTGGCCGGTCGCGTTTCCCCCCCAGCATTTCACCGTGCCGTCCGCAAGCAATGCGCAGGTGTGGCCCCCGCCGAGCGCGATTTGGCTGACGTTCGCGAGGCCCACAATCGTAGTCGGTGCCAGGATGGCGATGGTCGATGTGCCGTCCCCAACCTGCCCCGACAGGTTGCTCCCCCAGCATTTCACCGTGCCGTCACTCGCGAGCGCGCATGTGTGCTTGCCGCCAAGGGCAATCGCCGGCGTAACCGAGACTGGCGAGCCGGTCTGACCTCCGCTCGAAACCCCACCATATGCGCCGCCGATTCCGACATCGCCCCCAGTCGTGGTGGTATCGCCCACAGCCTGGCTGCCGCCGACATCGCCTCCGCCAGCGCTGATGCTTCCACCCGCCGGGCCAAGGGCGCCCCCACCTCTTCCCAAGTCACCCCCCGAGCCCCCCCCGCCTGCAAACAAAGGCCTTCCCACGGTCGTGCTCTCGCACCCCAGCAGCAACAGCCCCGAACCGAATAGAAGAGAGCCGAATATAGTCGATGAACGACAAGTCATGCCCAATACCTCAACCAACGCAAATGGTTGGCGCAAGATGGTTGACTAGATCAAACGGATTTGAATATCACGCTCGGAACGGCCTGTCAAAGCGGGCAAGAAACCCCTATACTGTTGTCTGCTCTTAGAACTAGCGCATAGTGACTTCTTTAGGAAGCCGAGCGATGAAGAAAATCATGCGGCTGTTTCTGGCTTTCGCCATTGTTCCTTTGCTCGGAAGCGTTTCAGCATGCAGCAGTCCCGCCGCTGCGGATGCGGGGACGAGGACCCAGGATGCCACCAGCACGACCCCCGATGTGGCTGGCCAGACCGCTGGAGAAAACACCGGGACCGGCGGCGTGACGACGGGTGGGGCGACCGCGCAGGGCGGCTCGGGCGGCCCCATGGACGCGAGCCCGACGGGCGGCTCCAGCGCGCCCATCACCACTGGTCGCGGCGACAACCGACTGCGCTTTGATTCCGGCTGGCGCTTCCACCTCGGTGATGTAGAGGGCGCCGAGCAGCCGGGTTTCGCTGATACTTCGTGGCGCGAATTGGACCTGCCTCACGATTGGAGTATCGAGAATCCGTTCGACAAGAGCAGCCCGTCTGGGGTTGGGGGCGGCGCCTTGGCCGGCGGAATCGGTTGGTACCGCAAGACCTTCACCCTGCCCCCAGGGGCCGCGGGCAAGCAGGTCCTGATCTGGTTTGACGGCGTGTACATGAACAGCACGGTTTGGGTTAACGGACAGAGCCTCGGCGACCATCCTTACGGCTATACGTCTTTCTTCTACGACGTCACGCCGGCGCTGAATGCCACCGGCAGCAACGTGGTCGCAGTCAAGGTGAACCACCGCCAACCCAGCAGCCGGTGGTACTCGGGCAGCGGAATCTATCGTCACGTTTGGCTGTCTTTCGTCGATCCTGTGCATTTCAAGCCGTGGGGAATCTTCATCTTCACGCGGTGGGTGCAGGGCGGCTTCGCAACCGTGGGCGCCCACGTCTTCGTGCAGAACCAAACCGCGGTCTCCCAAACGGTGTCCGTCAACATGACCGTCGCCGACGATACCGGAAAGGTCGTCTCCCTGCTCTCGCAGTCGGCCAGCGTGGAGGCCGGCTCCGAGTCGAAACTGGTGTTCACAGGGACTGTCTATCAGCCGCGCCTGTGGACGCTGGACCAGCCGGTTCTGTACACCGCCACCACCGAATTGCAGTTGGGAGACGCGATCATCGAAACCCAGAAGACTCCCTTCGGCATCCGCACCTTCGCTTTCGATGCACAGCAGGGCTTCTCGCTCAATGGCCAGGCCATGAAGCTGCACGGTCTGTGCATGCACCACGACCTGGGTGCGCTTGGCGCGGCGATCAACGAGACCGCCATCAAACGTCAACTGCAGATCCTGAAGGATATGGGCGCCAATGCGATTCGCACCTCGCACAACCCGCCTGCCCCAGAGCTGCTCGATGCCTGCGATCAGATTGGGTTGGTGGTCATGGACGAAGCCTTCGACTGTTGGAGAACCGGAAAGAACAGTTACGACTATCACCTGTATTTCGACGAGTGGGCTGAGCGCGACCTCCGCAGCATGGTCCAGCGGGACCGGAATCACCCCAGTGTCATTCTCTGGAGCATCGGCAACGAGATACCCGATGCCAAGTCGCCCGCTGGGACGATGGTCGCCACCAGGCTCATCCAATGGGTCCGCGCCGAGGACGACACACGGCCTGTATCCGACGCAGAAAGCGACATTGAAAACTCACAGGCGGTTGCAGCCCAGCTCGATTGGGTGGGCATCAACTACCAACCGGCAACGTATGCGACTCAACACTCCAGCCATCCTGACTGGAAAGTGTATGGCAGCGAAACCTCGTCCGCCGTGCGCAGCCGGGGCGTCTTCCACGCTCCGGCCGACCAGAGCGCGTTGACCGACTCGGACCTCCAGTGTTCCTCATACGACAACAGCGTGGTGCCGTGGGGCGCGAGTGCGGAAGACTCTTTGCGATTGGACCGCAACAACGCGTGGTTCGGGGGGCAATTCATTTGGACGGGTTTTGACTACTTGGGCGAGCCGACCCCCTATGATTGGCCGGCCAAGAGCTCGTACTTTGGCATCGTCGATACGGCAGGGTTTCCCAAGGACATCTACTATTTCTACCTAAGCCAATGGTCCACCAAGCCAACCCTTCACCTGCTGCCGCACTGGAACTGGCCGGAGGGGTCGACCGTCACCGTGTTTGCCTACACAAATGCCGACTCGGTGGAGGTCACCCTCAATGGGCGCTCGCTCGGCAGCAAGAGCTTCACCGCGAGCCGGGAGATGAAGCTCTCCTGGGAAGTGCCGTTCGAAGCGGGAACCCTGCAGGCCGTGGGCAGGAACGCGGGCGTTGTGGTGGCAACCGACCAAGTCGTGACGGCTGGGGCACAGGCGGGTGTCGTGCTGACGAGCAGCCGCAAGGAGCTGGTTGCGGGTGGCTCGGACCTGCTCTTTGTCGAGGCGAACGTGGTCGACGGGTCCGGCATCTTGGTGCCCGATGCTGACACCTGGATGCGCTTCTCGGTCGACGGTGGCGCAGAAATCGCAGCGGTCGACAATGGCAACCCCATCGATCTCGATCCCTACCGGGCGGTCGAGCGCCGGGCTTTCAGTGGCAAGGCCCTGGCGATTGTCAGGGCGCCGAAGCAAGCGGGAGAGGTGACGGTTCGTGCGACGGCATGGGCGGGTGACAAGGACCTGGCACGCGAGAAAACCGCGAGCGCGGACTCCACTGCATCGGGGCATCGGGCCTCCGATGCCCTGGATGGCACCACGACTACACAATGGTGTGCTGAGGATGGGGCAAGCGGGCACTGGTGGAGTGTGGATTTGGGGGCAGCCCTGGACCTGGTCGGGACCCAGATCACCTGGGAGACCCCCGGACCATCCTACAATTACGTCATCGACGCATCTCTGGATGGAACGACGTGGACAACCGTGGTGGCTAGCCAGTCAAATGCGCGGATCTCTCAGACGCAGGTGGATCAGTTTGCTGCCCGGGCACGGTACCTTCGCGTGACCGTAACCGGCGTGCCCCCCGGGTGGTCGGCGTGTATCGAGGACTTTCGTGCATTCGGCAGCGAAGCCGTGCTGCGATCGAACGCCCTGGTCGTGGCGGCACGGTAGCGAGTTCGCGGCCACCACGCCGCCAGCATGCACCCCTTGCCGAAACTGCAAGCCCGCCGCGTCCGCGCGCGCATGTGGCGAGGCCAGGTCGGCGGGAACTCACCGCAGCATCGACGGCGCGCCGCATTCCGCCGGTTTTCTGTCGAAATCCCTTGTCGGAATGGGGGACGGTATAGATTCAGTGACCCGTTCGAGGCTCAAGACACCCCTACTGGATAGTCCATGTGAAGATCGATAGACTCCCAAGCGGAGAAGGAAACTGATGAAGCGAGTTGCATGTTTGGCGATGGTTCTCGCGGCGCCCCTCCTGGGTTGCTCGTCCGGTGGCACCGGCTCGGTCACTCCTCCGATTGACGCTGCAGAAACCAATCCTGGGACAGGCGGCACGGGCGCTTCCTCGCCGAGCGCGAGCGGCTCAGGAGGGACTCAGCAAACCGGCGGGCGCTCAGGGAACGGGGGCACATCAAGCGGTGCAGGCGGAAGCGAGATGGGTGGTGCGACGGGGCTGGGTGGCACGACCGGAGCAGGCGACAGCGCGGCTGGAGCAGGCGGCAGCACCAGCGCACTCAGCAGCACGACTGGCACCGGCGGCACGACCAAGCTGACCGGCGGTACGACTGGGCCGAGCGGCGGCACGACCGGGCTGGGAGGCACGACTGGGCCGAGCGGCGGCACGACCGGGCTGGGAGGCACGACCGGGCCGAGCGGCGGCACGACCGGGCTGGGAGGATCGGGCGGAACTGTCAGCTCCGGCGGCTCTTCTGTGTCCGGTGGTACCGCGGGCACGAGCACGAAGTCTGGCTCAGCCGGAGCCAGCGGCTCGGGCGGGGTTGTGGCCACGGCAGGCTCCAGTGGAACGGGCGGCTCCGGCGGCCGCGGCGGGTCCAGCACAGCAACTGGCGGCGCGGGTGGAACCACCAGCTCGGGTGGGTCCACTGGTCCCACGGGCTCAGGTCCGGTCGGGGTTCTCTCCGGCCCTCTTGATACCGGCATCATCTTCACGGACACCGACGGCAAACCGGTTAATGCCCACGGCGGCGGCATCATCCAAGTGGGCGACACCTTCTACCTGCATGGCGAGTATTTCGTATATGACGCCAGTGTGAAGAAGGATGTGTACAACAACTTCCATGGCTTTTCGATGTATTCATCCAAAGACCTGGCGACGTGGAAGAACGAGGGGCTCATCCTGTCACCGCAATCAGGCACCGAGCTTGCGTCAGACCGAAAGGGCGAGCGGCCGCATATTCTCAAGTGCCCCGCTAGCGGGGAGTTCGTTCTGTACGCCCATGCGGCCTCACAGGACTATCAGACGGACAAGGAAGTCGTCTACGCGACCTCGGCTACGGTCAACGGCAAGTACTCGTTCAAGGGGGCGCTGAAGAACGCTGCCGGAACGAAGGCCGAACACAGTGACATGGGTGCCTTCGCGGACGGGAATGATGCCTATGTCGTGACCGAGAGCGGCCACATCTACAAGCTGGCGACCGACTGCCACAGTTGGCTCTCGGACAATTCCTACGGAGCCATGGGGGGCATGGAATCGCCCGCGGTATTCAAGGCCAACGGCACCTACTACTGGATCATGTCCAACAAGACTGGGTGGCGGGCCAACAATAACGAATACGCCTCGGCACCCTCAATGACGGGGCCGTGGACCAACCAGGGATACATTGCACCCGTTACCGACCCCAGCAACAATCTCTCCGACCAGAGAACCTGGCTGACGCAGAGTACCTGGGTTCAGCCCGTCGTGGGAAGCAAGGGGACGGTCTATGTGTACTGGGGCGATCACTGGTATCACAGTCAAGACACGAGCGGCGCTACCTCTGGCGACCGCAACGACCAGGCGGGGTACGTATTCCAACCGATAGTCTTCAACGGGACGAAGATCTCGTTGCCGACCTACCTGACCACCTGGAAGATCGACATCGGCGCCGGAACCTGGTCGCAGTAGCGGACGAGGACAGGGTCGCATTCTATACGCGCACTGCTTTCTCCCGCACGCCCCGGTCTGCGCCAGCCGACGGTCAGCCTCGTCTGGGGTCACCGGGTCCTGCGCCCATGGCCCAGCGGACATCGTGGTATTCGCGATCTCCAATAGTTCGTGACGCATGATATAGACGGCGCATGAGCGCGCCCGCCGACCGACCTCTCCCGTCAAATTCGTGCCCCCTGCCCTTTGCAACGCGAATACTGGCTTGGTGGCGCCGGCACGGATCGACGGTGCTGTCGTGGGCCACCGCGGTCATGGCGTTGTTGGCCTTGGTTTGGCTGGCCTTCGACACTTGGCGCCTTCTCTGGCAGCCGCCGCCGCTGGGGGCGATCGACCTGCGACAGCGCTACACCGAAACGCGAGTCTTGTTCGCCGGCCGGGACGTCTACAGGTTGATTGGCACAGCCGCGTATCCACCGGCCTCGATGACCATGCTGTGGCCGATGGTGGGCTGGCCAGGCTTCACGACTGCGCGCTGGCTGTGGGCCCTGCTGACGGCCGCCACGTTGGTCTGGCTGGCGCGGATCGTAGTGCGCGACAGCGGGGCCACGACCAAGGCGGAACGCCGCCTGGCCATGCTGCTGCCGCTGGCCATGTATGCGACCGGCGCCGCCACTGGAAACGGTCAATTCGGCGTACCTGTGGTTGCGTGTTTGCTCGCAAGCCTGCCCATTCTGCTGCGCGCGGATCGGGACCGGTCATTGGCGCTTGCCGTCCTGTGTTTTGTTGGGGCCTTGGTCAAGCCAACCCTCGCGGCGCCATTCTTCTGGATGGTGCTTTTCCGTCCCAAGGGGCTGCGTCCGGTTATCGCGATCGTGGCGGTCTACCTGGGACTCACCGCGGTGCCAGGTCTCGTACAACCCGTCAGCGCGGTCGAGCTGGTCCAAGCCTTCCTGTCGCGAACCGAAGGCGCTGCCGCCTGGGGCTCCACCCACCACGGCTACGCCAATCTGCATTCCTGGCTCAGCGTCGTGGGCCTGCGTGCCTGGAACACACCGGGGTCGCTTCTGGTCCTGGGACTTCTTGGGCTGTGGACCTGGCGCCATCGCCGCGCGGATCCCTGGCTGCTGATGAGCGCCGCCGCGTTTGCAGCGCGCTTTTGGGTCTATCACGGCTGGTACGACGATCTGCTGGTGCTCATTCCCATGGTCGCGCTGTTCCGTCTGGCCAAGCAAAGCCCGACGGATGGGCAGAAAGTTTGGGCCGGATCCCTGCTGGCAGCCATGGTGTGCAGCACCGTGGCCCCGGGCGGTCTTTATCTGTTGCCTCCGCCCTGGAACGGCGTCTACGTCGCAGCTCAACTGGTGGTTTGGCTCGCGGCGTGCGTGTTCCTACTACGGGCGGCCAAACGGCCGCCCGGGGCCATCAACCAACCGTCAGCGTCGCCGACGGAAAACCAGTAGCCCGAAGGCGGCCATCAGGAAGAAGGTAAAGAGCCCTGGTGCGCTGTTCTGCATCGGATTGACAGCGCAGAATCCGGAACCCATGACCTTCGGTTGTTGCACGGCCGGCTCGGCCGCGTCGGGAATCGGAAGCGGTGCGGCCGCATCAGCGACCAGCGGTATCTGAGCATCCGGAATCAATGTCGCCAGATCGGGTCTCACAGACGCCTCGGGGAAGCCCGCATCCACGACCATCACGCGGGTGTCTTGCGCGTCTGCATCGCGACCTCCGCCGTCCGCGTCTGCCAGGTCAACCGCATCTGCGTCTTGCGCATCCGCGGTGCCGACCGGGGTATCTCGGATGCTGTTGTCGGCCGCACGGTCGGGGACAAGATCGGCCACACGCGTATCCAACCCAATCGTGCCAGATCCATCGATAACCGTGTCCGGCGCACCTGCATCCTCGAGTACCAAAACGTCAACCGCGGCCGCATCCGGGGAAGCGGCGTCGACCCCGGCATCCAAGCCCAAGGCATGCACCTCCCAGGTGTAGGAGGCGGGCGTCCCGTCCACGTTGCCGGCTAGATCCCGCGCACGGACATCAAGGGTGTGCGATCCATTGGCAAGCCCATTGATGGTGTAGTCGGCCGGGCACGCAGCAAAGCTCGCGCCGTCAAGCCGGCACTCGAAGGTGACAGCCCCTCCCTCTGGGTCGCTGCCGGAGAAAGTGAAAGCTCCGGTGGAGCTGCTGCTGGGATTGGGGGGATAGGTGACAATCGTGGTACTCGGGGGAACCCGGTCCAGGGTCCACGCGTAGTGTGCCGGGGTGGTGTCCACGACACCGCTCCCATCCTTGGCGCGGACGTCGATGGTGTGCGGTCCGTCGGACAGGGTACCCGGGGTCGTGTAGGACGCTGGGCACGCCACATAGTCGACGCGATCCAGGCTGCACTCGAAGGTGACCCCGCTCTGCGGACTGGTGAAGGTGAAAGGTGCTGCAGCCACATTCGTGAGCGTGGCAGGGCCGCTTGCGATCGCAGTGTCCGGCCCAACCAGGTTCACTGTCCACCCGTAATGTGCGGGCGTGAGATCAACGTTGCCGCTGGTGTCCCTGGCGCGCACGTCGATAGTGTGGTCTCCGTCGCCCAAGGCCGGGGTTGAGTAGGACGCTGGGCACGCCACATAGTCGACGCGATCCAGGCTGCACTCGAAGGTGACCCCGCTCTGCGGGCTGGTGAAGGTGAAAGTCCCTACCGCCGTGTTCGTGGGATTGGACGGGGCGCTCGCGATCACAGTGTCCAGGACCACACTGCTCGTGCAGTACAAAATAGTCGTGGCGTCGCCATCGGTCCGGCCGTCGTGGCCTGCGGTGGCGCCGTTGGACGGGAACTCGGTCAAAGCCGCTGACGTGGTCGTGCCGCCCAGACCACGGCTGGCCAAAGCCTCCGCCGGCGTGCCGCCGGACAGAGCGATGTAGCCGCCGCCGCCGCCGCCGCCAGGCCCCTCGGCTTCGTTGCCGTTGTTGACAGTCTGGATGCCGCCCCGCCCCCCCCTCGCCTCCACCGAAATCGCCGACAGCGCAGCCGCATGCACGACCACCGTGCCGCCGCCGCCACCCCCGCCCGGGGCATCGCCCGAACCGGTTCCCGAATTGGCATTCCCCCCGGCTGCACCATTGGCGAGAATGCGGCCCGTACCCGCACTTGAGTCGACCGTTCCCGCGATCACGAAGACCAGGCCACCGCCGCGACCGCCAGGACCGGAGCTGCCGTCGTTGCCGTCGCCCGCCCCGCCACCGCCACCCAGGAAGAGCCGCCCGCCTGGGCTGCTCGACAGGGGGTGCCCGCCCAGGCCGCCGCGTTCGCGTCGGTAATTGCCGCCCCAAGTGGCGCTGTCCGGCTTCCCAACCGCCAGAGTGGCATTCAGGTTGGCATTCGAGTAGCTGTAGCCGCCACGGCCACCACCTGGAGAATTGGTGAAACCGCCGCCGGAGCTGGGGTCGAGCGGCCAGGCGAGCGTGCCACCCTCCACGCCAGCGGCAGTGGTCAACATCACGCCCTGACCTGTCCAGGTCAAACCGGCGGCCGCAGCGTTGGCGCCACCCCCGCCGCCCCCATTGTGGGAATTGCCGCCGCCGCCGCCGTTGGCAGGCGCGCCCCGGCCATAGCGGCCGTTGGCCAGGTTGACGGCTAGACCTGCAATACTCTCACCCTTCTCTGCGCCGTCGGCTTGGGCGGTGGAGCGGTAGGTGGTGACGTTCGTTGCCACATCGCCCGAGGTGTCGTCAGTGGCGCCGCCCCGGAAGCCCAATTCGCTGACGTCGATGGTTCCATTGAGCTGCAGAGTGTTTGCGGCATGGAAAGCGACCACGCCGCCGATTGTCCCGTTCCACACGGGCGCAGTGATGGTACCGGCGCCTGTGACGGTCAAGTTGGTGTACTGTGGGACGCGGATGACTTGTGCCTTGGGCACCGGGTTCCCCGCGGTTGCCACGGTGTAGGACTTCTGCAGGGGGCACGCCAGGGTGATCCGATTCGCTGTGACGGCAGTCACCCCCACCAGCTCGTAGTTGCCGGCGTTGTTGAGATTGGTGACACTGCCATAGTCCGACACGCCGTCAGTGAGGGTGTTTGCGGTGCTGATGGTTGCGCCCGTCATCTGGATGACGAGCACCAGATCGCCCGCCGCCAATCCCAGGCCACCCGTGGCCACGTTCAGGGTGGAGTCGCCCGCGGCCGCGTCGCCCGCCAGCGCGGCATACGTGTTGACGATGGTGTCGGCCCCGTTCACCGTGCGGGGGCCGTCTGCGCCTACCAGGGCCTGCCTGACGACTTCCTCGTTTGCACCCTTGCCCGCAGGCGACTGGCAGCCCGCGACCACCAGAAGCAGGCCCTGTCCGAGCGCAGCGACCCGCAGCAGTCCTCGTTTCCCATTCATGCACTTCATGGCGTCACCTCGCTCTTTTCTCGGTTCTTCTTTTCAAGGATCTTGAACTGCACGCGGCGATTCTTCTGCCGGCCCTCGTTCGTGCCGTTGTCCGCGATCGGTTCGTCCATACCGTAGCCGTGCGCACTCAGCCGGCCGGTGTCGACCTGGCCGAAGTTCACCAGCCACTTCCTCACGGCGTCAGCCCGCTTCTGGCTGAGCTTGCGGTTGTAGCCCTTGCCACCGCGACTGTCGGTGTGGCCTTGGACCTCGATCGTCACGATCTCAGGATGCTCGGCCAGCACCCCCGCCACCTGGCGCAGCAGATCATCGCTGACCGGCAAAATCACGGCACTGCCAGTCTTGAACTGCACCTGCTCCAGGATCACAATCTCACCGTCGGTCACCCGCACGGACGTGGGGCAACCGTTCTTCTGCGGGTCCGGATCGCCCGGTCCCTTCTCGTTGGGGCAGGCGTCCACGTCGTCGCGAATGCCGTCGCCGTCGGTGTCGGGCGGGCAGCCGTTCTCGTGCGGATCGCTGTTGGCCACACCCTTGACGTCGGGACACGCATCGTCCTTGTCAGGTATGCCGTCGCCATCGCGGTCGGGCGGCGGCGGCGGGCAACCGTTCTTCGCGGGATCTTCGCTGGCTACGCCCGGCTCGTCGGGGCAGGCGTCATTCTTGTCTGGGATGCCGTCGTGATCGCGATCGGCCGGCTTCTTCTTCTTATGAACCGGCGGCGGTGGCGGCGCAGGCTTGGCCGGCTCGGGCGCGTAGGCCACGGAAAGCAAGGCCCGCAGAACCGGCGTCCCTATGCCATGGGTGAACCCCGGGCCCGCCCCTGCACCCAGCACAAAGTCCCCCAGCCGCGCTCTCAGCCCCAAGATGCCTTCCATGTTGGTGGTGGCGCGGCCAAACTTGTCGCTGCCGACCATGAGGGTCGAACCGTAGACCTCGGGCCCGATCTGCAGAATACCGTCGGCCAGCAGAACCCCGACAGCGGCGCCGAAAACCAATTGCGTGCCCAGGGAGGTGCCGGCGTAGTCGGTCTGGCCGCGGATATCCGCGCCCACCGTGGCACCGTAGGCCAGAAAGGGTGTCTCGCCCGAGAACACCAGCATCGGCATGCCGTGCACCTTGCCCTCGCCAGTGGCCTTGTCCTTGTTTCCCGTGGGCACGAACACGTGCCCGCCCAAACTCAGGCTGGCCAGGGAGCGCGCTTCCCCCAGCAGACGCGCACGTGCGCTCAAGCGCAGATCGCCCGCGGCCGCGCCAGATGGCCCTGTGAACGCAAACCCACCCGCACTCATGGTCTCGCCCTTGTTCACCAAGGTGAACGGCATGTCAGCCGCCACCAGAAGGCGGTCCCACAGGGTCACGCCGGCCGCCACATGCACAATGAGCAGGTTCTTGACCAAGTCGCCAATCCGATCGTCGTTCGATCCTTGGTAAAGGGTCAATGGGCGATAGGCGTAGTCGCCAAGGAGCATCACCCGGGGCAACAGGTGTCCGCCGGGATCTCCACCTTCAACCCCGAAGAACCGATCCCCGGGAAGCGACGGCGGGAAGCGGTCGAGCGACAGACTCGGCTGCGCCAGGGTGAAAGGCGCCCATCCGAGCACCACGGCCAAGACCAGACCTGAAAATATTCTTCCTATGAGTTTGTTCATGTTTCCTCGGAGCGGGCGAAGAGTTCACATGTGAAACGCACTACTGCAAGCTGCAGCGTGGCGAGGATGATAACCCGAGAAACGCAGAAAAGGTAATACCCGTTTGCGCCCCTTGTGGAGGCAAGCCACGGAGAGTCTTGCGTCTAGCCGCCATGCGGCGCCGCGCCGTGGCACATGCGGACGGAAGGGCTGTCCTTCGACCAGAACCTGTCCCAGCAACAATAGATCCGGCTACCGGGTAGAGTGAGACTGCAACGACATCCAGAAAGGCCGCACCATGAGGAAAAGCAGAATCCCGCTGGGCATCGCAGTCTTGGGAACCGCCCTGGCGTGCGCTTGCGCGGACAACGGCCCTGCAACGAAAGGTAGCGGAGGCTCCGGGGGTAGCAGTTTCGAGGCGTCAGGCAGCGGAGGCGAACAGGGAACGGGCGGTGGCTCAGACTTGGGTGGCGCGACCGGCGGCCGCTCGGGTAGCGGCGGTGCCGTGACCAGCGGAGGCAGTAGCGGCGACAGCTCGGCTGCGGCCGGTGCAGGCGAAACCGGCGGCTCCATCGGCTCCGGCGGAAGCATCGGCACAGGGGGTGTGTTGGGCAGCGGCGGTGTGGAAAGCACGTTTCCGCCAACCGGTGGCTGCTGCGCTTCGCTGTACTGCCCGAACGGGGACACCTTCGTGTCGTCCTGCCCAGCAGGCGCCTCCTGTTACCAGTTTATCGCCTGCAACTGCAACCAGGTTCTATGCGCACGGGGTGGCACAGGCGGCGCGACCGGGGGGACAGGCGACGCGACTGGGACCACGGGCGGCATGACCAGAACGGGCGGCGCAACAGGTGGCACGGCTGGAAGCACAGGCGGCGCGACTGGCGGCGGAGTTGGGGGCACGGGCGGCGCGGCCAGCACGGGCGGCCTCCCTGCCCTGCACGTGGACGGCAAGTTCATTAGGGATCCCAACGGCAAGACCATCGTCCTGCGCGGGTCCTCGCTGATCGACATTGGCGCGCTCTACGCCTACGGCGGCAATAGCGTTGCGGGAATCAGCGCCCGAATGGACAAGTTGGCCGCCGCCGGCGTGCAAGGCCACTTAGTGCGCATGCCGGTCTACCCGAAGATCGACTACAACGGAGGAGGTTCGTATTGCTCGCCCCTGCCGTACCCAGTTGGCGGCACCGGGAGCGCAAATTGCACCCCCACGGCGCCGATGACCGCAGCCGACTATGTCAGCAAGGTTCTCAAGCCAGCGGTCGACTACGCCGCCAGCAAGAACCTGTACGTCATCATCGATCACCATCAGATCGACAACGCCACCACGGGCAACTCTGCAGCCGATGCGAAGACCTTCTGGACCGACGTTGCCCCGAAATTCGCGAGCTATGCCAACGTCATCTACGAACCCTTCAACGAACCCATCGACGGTTCGGCATCGTGGGCCACCTTCAAGCCCGTGGTGCAGGGCTGGATCGACACCATTCGCGCGGGAGCCCCCGATAACATCATCATCGTTCCATCCATGAGCTACGACCAACACCCAGGCGATGCCGCCAGCGACGCGCCCCGCGGAACCAATTTGGCTTACACCGCTCACGTCTACCCTGGCAACTGGAGCACGTCCTTCAAGGCACAGGTCACCACCGCGGTGGCAAAGGCCCCCGTGTTCATCACCGAGTGGGGCTACGTGCTCAACGGCAGTGACAAGAATCTCGGTACCGCGAGCACGACGTGGGGAACTGATTTTGAGGCATTGGTCGACGGCAATGGCGCGAGCTGGACAGCGTGGGTCACCGACAACTCGTGGACACCGAACATGTTCTCGAACAGCGCGTTCACCACGCTCTCGGACTTTGGCACCGTGGTGAAGAACTGGCTGGCAGCCAAGGCAAGTTCCGACTGGGTGCAGTAGGCGATCCAGCGAAGCGAGTGCAAACAGGGGTACACCTGCACGACGCTGGGCTTGCACGACACGCCTCACGAGGGTCACGCGGCCTGCAAAGCCTCCGATACTACCTGTGCCGGGAAGTGTGACGGCAAGAGCGCATCCTGCACCTACCCGCCGTCTACTACTTCCTGTGGAACAGCCTCCTGTTCAGGAAGCAGCTACCAAGCGGCCGGGACTTGCAGCAACGGCGCATGCAACACACCTGATCCGAAGTCCTGCACAAATGTCTGCGTGTTGAGTGCGGGCGGCTGTGTCGCTTGTACGCCGGACGAAAAGCAGTGCTCAACCACCGGGGTTCCGCAGCTCTGCCTTGCCAATGGGACCTGGCAGAACCAGACCGGATGCGCGGCAGGAAATGTCTGCTCAGCCGGTGGCTGCGTCTGTATGAAGAAGACGTTCTACCTGGACGCGGATGGCGACGGTTACGGCAGCGTGCTCAACCCGACCTCCGCCTGTTCCGCACCCACAGGCTACGTCTCGAATTCAGGAGATTGCGACGACGGCAACGGCTCCATCAAACCCGGCTACGCCACCTGCAACGGCAGCAATCGCTACTACTGCGATACTGATGGCTCTTTCAAGACCGAGACCTGCACCGATGGCTGTATGAATGGAACGTGTCGCACCGACGGAACCGTAGGTTTGGCCGGGTGGGTCTCCTGTGGGACGGACGCGGTTCGCTGCACGACCAGCCAAGGCTGCTCGGCACCCTACGGGGGCGATGGAGCTGGAAGCTGCGGGATACCGGCGAACCCGCTGTACGCACTCTCGTGCGACGGACCCAATGACTGCCCTTCTGGACAGACCTGTTGCTACGACTCCTTCCAAGCGGGATCAGTACGCACGTTCTGCAATGCAGGGACAACATGTCCGATAGACCCCTCTATCCCTGCACAGCACTGGTACACTCCGGTCTGCGATCCCCTCTTGTCCGGGTGCTTCTATCCCAGGACGTGCAAACTCTCTCGCGGTTTCTACTCCTGCCTCGAATAGATCATCGCCAGTGGCAGCTACATCTTGGGTCGCCTTTGCTCAAGACTTGGCTCTTGGCTCAAGAATCCCCGGGGCAGTCTCGCGCCGGTCCGGGGTCTTCTCGGCGGCGGCGCTGACGTTCTCATTGGCGAATTCGTACAGGCTGCGACCGTTCCTGCAACGGGCCAGCGCCGTCTTGCGATCCTGGGAGCGCAGACGATGATCCTGTGTAGGAACCAATCCGGACGGGGACCGCGTGCGGATAGGGCGGCTAGTTGACGCAAGCAAATACTTCCCAGTCGGGTTCGGTCTCCTTGGCCGATGCCCCCGCCACGCACCTGGCCCCCCTTGACGCCAAGCCTTGCGGCTTCTTGCCTGTCGCTTCGCGTTGGATGGCCGGTTACTATGACCCGGGGCTAGAGTTCGGCGTCCAGGCATGTCTGCCGCGACGAGACATCCTCGGTGGCATGGAATGATGTTGGAATGTGCTGGGCGTCGTTATTCATGTAGGTGAAACTTCCACATCGCTCCCACCTGCGGGTTAGTGTGGGCAGTCAGGACCCGTTTCACCCTAGCAGGACGAAAAACCAGGAGCGAACCATGCGAAATCTCAGTTCCCATCGTTCCAAGCGATGCACGGTAGGGGCCTTTGGGCTTTATTTCATGTTGTTGGCCTTCGGATGCACGTCGAGCAACAACAACTCAACCGCCACCGCCGGAAAGTCGGGCTCTGGTGGCACAACTGCCTCGGGCGGCAGCACCGCGCAGGGCGGATCCAGCGCCACCGGTGGCAAGACAAGTTCCGGTGGAACTACCGCCACCGGGGGAATTTCCGCGCAGGGCGGTTCGTCCGCCACGGGAGGATCGAACCAAGGTGGTTCCTCCAATGCCGGCGGCTCCGCAACAGGCGGATCGAATCAAGGCGGCTCCTCCAATACCGACGGCTCTGCCTCCGGGGGATCGAATCAAGGTGGCTCATCCAGGACCGGCGGCTCCGTCACCGGTGGCTCCAACCAAGGTGGTTCCTCTAGCAGCGGCGGCTCCGCCTCAGGGGGATCGAATCAAGGTGGCTCCTCCAAGACCGGCGGCTCTGTCACCGGCGGATCCAGCCAAGGTGGCTCCTCCAGTGCCGGCGGCTCCGCTACAGGTGGAACGGCCTCGGGGGGCAGCGCAACTGGTGGCAGCTCGAACACCGGGGGAGCCACTGCCACGGGTGGAGGCGCCCCAGCTACTGCCTTGAGCTGCACGGATCCGGTCTACGGGTCCGTCTCCATTCCAGCGGGGAACGTCATCTCGGACTTCGAAACAAACTCGCTCTACCAGTACGTCCAAGAGGGACGCGGCGCCGGCGCGCTACCTTGGTACGCGTACGCATCCGGCGACGTTAATGACCAGTACAACATGACGCAAACGGCCAGCGCTGTGAACCCGATGAACGCGGCGAACACGTTCGTCGTCGATTCGACTGTGCATGGCCCGTGTAGCAGCAAGGGTGCACTGCACGTTACTTCACCCGGCGACCCCAAGGGCACGGGTGGCTACGCAGGCTTTGGTATCGACTTCATGGCGCGAACAGCGACCACGAAGAAGAAACTGGCCTACGATGCATCCAAGTACACCGGCGTCGGGTTCTGGGCCAAGTGCAATGCCGATCTTCAATTCGCGTTCACGAAGACTGTCGATGCCGCGCAGGATGCCGACATAGACCCATCCGTCGTCGCAAGCCCTTGCAGCTACTCGGCGAACACCTGCAATCAGTACGGGGTCAAGAACGCCGCCATCACCAAGGATTGGAGCTACTACAAGCTCTACTTCTCCGAAGTGTTGCAGGATCCCAATGGGACCACATTTACGTCCGGGGTTGACAAGAGCAAGCTGATGGCCTTCCAAATCCACGTGAATCCCTTCAGCCCGCGGGGTCAAGGCGTGGCCCCGACGGCCAACGCGTTCGATTGCTACATCGATGATGTCCATTTCTTGAGTGAACCAGCGCCGACAACCCCCGCCGCCACCGTCACGTGGTCGACCAGTGGCAACCAGATCAAGCGTAACGGGACGGCCTACAAGATTCGCGGGCTCGTCCGCCCGTCGATGGAATGGGATTGTGCCGGATTTGCAATCACTCGTGAAGACATCAAGCGGATGAAGACCTGGAAGCCCAATGCGATCCGCCTGGGAGTGAAGGACACGCTTTGGAATGGCGGCGCTACCGGAGCCGCAACCTGCAATGGAGGTGCGTATCAAAAGGAAGTCAAACGTGTGATCAGTTGGATCCTACAAGAGGGGATAGATGTCATCCTCGATCTGCACTACGTGGGTGGCATGCCCAGCGATGCGAACGGCACGTTCTGGGACACCATATCGAAAGACTCCTTCTTCAAGGATGGTAGGATTATCTACGAACTCTACAACGAGCCGAGCGGGGATTTCACCACACTCAGGAATTGGATGGACAGTACTGCCAAGAAGATCCGTGCCAGTGGCGCGACCAATCTGATCCTCGTGTCCGGCGTCGACTATACCTACGACATCTCTGGCTACGTAGGCAATCCGATCACGGGTCAAGGGGCGCTTGCCTACGTGACTCACCCCTATATCTTCAAGCCTGCTTTGCCTGGCGATGGTCCTTCCTTCCTGACTCCCGCCCAAACCCTGCCGGTTATCGCCACGGAATTCGGCGACGCCAAAGTGCCCGAGATGGGTCGTGACATCCCGCCTACACAATGCACTGCCGGCACCTACTCGGACTACATCACCAAGTTCGAGGGAGCCGGCATGAGCTGGACGTCGTGGGCCTGGATTGTGGATGCGTGGGGCTGCGGCTTCCCGCAACTCATCTCGGACTACAGCGGGACACCAAACGGGATTGGAACGCCCGTGAAGAGCAGTCTCACGTCGTTGAATCCCTAGTCTGACTTACCGCGATTGCCCAAAGGGCCTTCCAGAAGTGGGGGCCCTTTCTTCTTGCCCCTGTCAACGCTTAGCCACCGTTCTCGCGGGCGTGGCGCCGATCTCCTCGGTCCTTGACCGCCATCGACGGGGCATGGAAGATCGCCGGCGCCCGAGGTTCCGCGTCGCGACCTGCCCCTCAACTCCGCCGAGAAATTGCCCCAAATCATGGTCAAACAACTCATCGCTCGCCTGATGGTCAACCACAGCAAGAGCCGTCAGTATCCCGTGGAATACCTCGAACAGAAACACGTGGATCTCGCCGAGCCCTTTCCCAACGACAGCTCGTATTTCTATGGCAGCGACAAGGCGGGGAATGCGTTCATCACCCGCATGGCCTTCCGCGGCCCGAAGCGGTCCCACGAGTACTGGTTCGATTTTTGCCTTCCGGGTCTAGGATTCCTCGGCATCAAGGACGACCCCGGCCCAGACGGCGCGGGGTTCCAGATGGGCGCGCTGCAGTGGGTTCCGGTAGAGGTCGGAAAGGCGTGGCGGGTGACCTACCAAGGTGCGGTCAAGGATGCCGACGGCCAGCCCCGCACCTGCAAGGCGGATCTGCTCTTCACCGGCGAGCATCCCATCTACGACTACGCCAAGAGCTCCGACCGGAACCTGATCGCCAAGGCCATCGCCTCAGAGAAGTGGACCAAGGCCTTCTTCCACGCCATGAAGGACACTAACCAGGTCCATTATGAGCAGACCGGCAACCTCGTTGGGACCATTGAATTGGACGGCAAGCGCCATGACCTGAACCTGAGGGCGTCACGTGACCATTCGTTTGGCTCGCGCAACTGGCTCACCTGGGATCGCCACTACTGGTTCACCGGCATTTCTGACGACGGCTATCACTTCACCGTCACGACCATCAAATGGCAGTTCCTCGGGCGCTTGACCGCAGGGTTCATCACTGGGCCCGACGGCGTGACCGACGCCATTGTGCAAACCACCGACCTGGAAACCATCCACCGAGACAAACTGAAACCCGATCACGGCACGATCGAGATCCTCACCCGCAGCGGCAAGCGGCAAGTCCTTGAGTTCCAGCGGCACGGGGAATTCCCCTATCTGCATGACGGGAAGTACATGATGCGTGAAGGCATCGCCACCTATCGGTTCAACGGTATTGATGGTCTGGGCATGGCCGAATACGGATTCCACGCCGACCTGTACCAGGTGGATTGACCCTTGTTTCATTTCATTCGCGACGTACAGGACCAGCCGGTGGGTGGGAAAGCCCGCGGCTTGAAAGTCCTGCATCAGCTCGGGCTGAGGGTGCCCGAGTCGTTCGTGGTCGTCCACCCCAACGGGCAAGACCTGCCCGAGAACATTCTCGCGAACCATCTGCACGCTCTCGGCCAAGGACCCAAGGCCGTGCGCTCCTCTGCCATGAGCGAGGACGGCCTGCATTCCTCTTTCGCCGGCCAGTTCGAAACCTATTTGAATGTCAGCGGCGTCGAGGCGGTGAAAGCGGCCATCCGCAAGTGCGTGGCCGCGGCTGCCTCAGACCGCGTGGCCCAGTATTCCCAGAATGCCCGCGGCCTAGCTGACACGCGCGTCTCGGTCATCGTGCAAAACATGGTGAACGCCGAAAAGGCAGGCGTCATCTTCAGCGCCGACCCGGTATCGAGCCGCCGGGACAAGATGTTGATCAACGCTGCGGCCGGCATGGGCGATGACCTGGTCAGTGGCAAGAGAGATGCGGTTCAGTATCGGATCTTCACCAGCGGCAAAGACGCGGATTCGCAGATCGCCAAGAACGGCGCCCTCTTGTCGGCGGCGCAGATCCGGGAACTCGCGGCAGGGGCAAGAAAGGCGGAAGAGGCATACGGTCGCCCGGTTGACCTCGAATGGGCGATCGACCGCGAGGGCGTGATCCACTGGCTGCAGGTGCGGCCGGTGACCACCTTGGATGATGTCCATTTCAACGAGCTCGACGATGTGAAGGGAGAGAGCACGGATGTGTGGTCTCTCGGCAATATCGGCGAGATGATGCCAGGGGTTGTCACCCCCCTGACCTATTCGGTCTGCGGCCGGTCCATCGACATTGGACTCGGCTACCTGGCTGCTCGCTTCGGCGCGATCCGGATGAAGGACATCCGCAAGTGGCGGTCGCTGGAGCTCTTCTACAACCGGCTCTTCTTCAACCTGAGTCGGTACATGGTGTTTGTCGAGAAGCTGGCGCTGAACAAGAAAGAGAACATCATCATTTCCCTCAGCGCCATTGATGTGCCTGAACTGAAGGTCGGGAAGCTGGATCCCACAATTCCCCGGTGCTGGCGGTTCGCCAAGCAGGTCGCCACCATCCAGTTTGCGGGCCGCAGCGTGAAGAAGCTGCGGAAACTGGAACAAGGGTTTCGCCTGGAGATGACCGGCGATCTTCACAAAGACTACCAAACCCTGGACTTCGCTTTTGAGCGCCTGGTGGATGCCTTCTGCTTCCACCTCCTCACCTCGTCCCAGTCGGGTTCCTACTACTCGGCTCTGATGGGCATCCTAACCAATAACCGGCGACTGCCCGAGGCACGGGATCACACCCTGGCGGCCTTGCTTCTCGCCGACAACCCCACCATCGAAAGCGCCGACACCGTCAGATCGGTCGAAGAGTTCGCCGATCTGTTGCGCGGTTGCGCCGGTCTCGCCGAGCAACTTTCGTCCATGACGCCGTCCGCGGCCCTGAGATTCATCGAGGACCATGCCCCGAGCCATATCCGCGAGCGCTACCACGAATTCTTGCGCCGCCACGGACACCGTTGCGTACGAGAATCTGAGTTGCGCGAGAAGCCTTGGGAAGAGGATCAGGAGCAGCTTGTCTCCATGATCCAGGCGTCGCTGAAAGCCGGACCGCTGTCGAAGAATGCCACCGGCAAGGCGGAAAAGCTGCGCCGGCTCATGAAGGAACAGCTCACGATCACCCAGCGCCTTTTCATCCGCCTGTGCAAACGAGCCGCGCGCAAGGCGGTTGCCAATCGTGAGATGACCAAGGCCCTGTCCATGAAGATGGTCAACCGAACCCGGCAAGCCTTTCGCGGCTACGCCACAACCCTGGTGGGGCATGGCCTGCTCGACGACGTTGACCAGATCTACTTTCTCACCCGAGAGGAGATCGGGCGGCTCATCCAGGATCGCGACCCCGCTTGGAAAGTGAAGGCCGACAAACGCCGGGCCCTCCTTCCCCAGACCGCGAAGCTGCACTTCCCCTTGATGAATGTGGGCATCCCGAAGCCTCTGGAAGAGGAAGTGCCGGTCACCATCACCGGCAACCAGATCATGGGCATCCCGGTCAGCCGCGGTCTGGTCAAGGCCCGCGCCCGCATCGTGAACAGCGTGGCCGAAGCCGCCGCGCTGCAACCGGGCGAGATCATGGTTGTGTCGTTCACCGACATCGGCTGGACCCCCTACTTCAGCCTGATTGCGGGGCTCGTCACCGAGATCGGCAGCCCCTTGTCCCATGGCGCCGTGGTGGCCCGCGAGTACGGCATCCCAGCCGTGGTTTCCGCGAAAGGTGCCCGCCAGCTCATCAAGACCGGGGATCTGGTGGTCCTCGATGGTGAGAAGGGTATTGTGGAGTTGGTCAGCACCTGATCCCGCGGCCCAGAAAATCGCGCGCCCTTCTGCCTATTCGAATGACCAATGCGTTAACCGACCCTCGGTCGGCACAGTCGGACAGCGTCGGCTTGCAATCTTCACACACCGACAGGTAACGCCCGTTACCCAGAGGTGACGCCCACCCTCGTCGGGAAGAGAATCAGTCAGGACGCTTGGGAAGAACCGCAGGCACGTGCAGTTCGCTCTTGGGCGCGCCATGGTACTGCTGCAGCCGGTATTGGATGGTACGCACGCTCATGCCAAGAATCTCGGCCGCCCTCGTGGTGGAGCCGCGGGTCGACTCCAGAGTGGTCATGATGGCATGCCGTTCGATATCTTCCATCTTCGAGCCGGGGATACGAATGCCGGCCGTCCCCTTGGACGCGGGCCCCACGCTGGGCGGAAGGTCCGACGCGCTCACCTGCGGACCACTGGCCAGCACCACCGCGTGCGCGACGGCATTCTCCAACTCGCGCACATTGCCCGGCCACTCGTAGCCCGCCAGCCGCTCCAGCGCCTCATCGGAGAATCCCTCCAACTTCTTGCCGTCCTCGCTGGCGTACTTGCGCAGAAAGTGCATCGCCAGCGCCAGGACGTCCGACGGTCGCGCGCGCAAGGGCGGCAGCTCAATGTTGACCACGTTGAGTTGATAGAAGAGATCCTCGCGGAAGCGGCCCTGGGCAATCGCCTCGCGCATATTGTGGTTGCTGGCCGCAATCACGCGCACGTCCACATGGAGAGTTTCTTCACCGCCCATACGCTCGAAGGCGTGCTCTTGCAGAAAACGCAGCAGTCTCACCTGCAAAGCGGGCGGAAGGGCGGAGATCTCGTCGAGAAATAGCGTGCCGCCGGCCGCCTGCTGCAGCCGCCCGTCCCGGCGGCCCGGGCTCCCGGGCAGGGCGTTGCTCTCATGACCGAATAGCTCGCTTTCCAGCAGGGGTTCGGCCAGGGCCGCACAGTGCAGCTTGAAGAACGGTTTCTTGGCGCGCGGGCTGTGTTCATGAATGGCGGCGGCGATCAGCTCCTTGCCCGTCCCTGGCTCGCCGGTGATGAGGATGCTGGCCTTGGACGCTGCCACCTGGGGCAACATCTTGAGCACACTCTGCATCGCGGGTGAGCTGCCCACCAGGTTGCTGAAGGCGTAGCGCTCGGCCAGACGAGCCCGAAGCATCCCGGCCTCGCGGCGAAGCCGCACACGGTCCATTTCGCGCGCAACCACCACGGACAACATCGTGAGATCGAGCGGCTTGGTCAGGTAGTCGGCCGCGCCCTCCTTGAGCGCCGCTACCGCGGTCTCCACACCAGCAAATGCCGTGGTCACCACTACCGCCAGATCGTTCCCGTCGCTGCGCAGCTTGCGCAGAAGCTCCAGTCCGTCCATGCCGGGCATCTTCAAATCGGTCAGCACCAGATCCGGCGCGAATTCAGGCACCTTCCCCAACCCCTTGAATGCGTCTGCGGCGGTTTCAACTGAATATCCACCCTCCCGTAGCGCCTCGGCCAGCGCCGCCCGGGAGTCCGCGTCGTCATCTACTACCAAAACTCGCCCCTTCATAGGTTCCAAGCGTTGCAACACCTGCGCCAGCTCCTCCAGTCTGGCTGCGCGAACGCTGCGGGTCTAGCGCCGCGAACTCGCTGCGTCGTGAACGAAGATCGCGTTAGACCCGTTCCGATCGGTCCCTCCCCCTTTATCCTGGGCGAATGTGTTGATGTACGCCATGCATTGTCGCGGCGCGCTAAATACGCTGTGAGGGGGACATCCCTCAATGGAAACGGGGGCGACAAGATAAGAAATAGACTCTCCTGGTCTGGGATTTGCCT
>Ga0182021_10000270_pt1 | contig 52526 bp, 46 predicted proteins | sample 612E3MmetaG_FD_120493 | JGI IMG/M metagenome (GOLD analysis project Ga0182021, IMG submission 120493) | Permafrost microbial communities from Stordalen Mire, Sweden - 612E3M metaG (Illumina Assembly) | ecosystem: Environmental > Terrestrial > Soil > Wetlands > Permafrost | place: Sweden... | reverse complement strand
GCGCATGTGAGTTACAAAGGTGAATCGATTGCCGATCTGGCCAACTTCCTCTCGAACCAATTGGGACAGCCGGTTATGGACACCACCGGGCTCGGCGGTCGCTATGACTATGCGCTCACCTTTTTGATGGAGCCGGGCGGGCGGGCAACGGCGCCGGAAACCGTGGACGGGTCGGCACCCGAACTCGGAGTCAGCCTCATTGACGCCGTGCGGGACGAACTCGGGCTCCGGCTGGAGAAGAAGAAGGGGCAAGCCGAAGTCCTGGTGGTGGACCACGCGGAGAAGGTCCCGGTCGAAAACTGACGCCCGCAACCATTGCGCGATAATCGGGTTGTACAACTGGAAACGGATGTTGAGGCCTGAAAAATGCGCAACCGAAGTGGATCTTTAATCCTGATGACGGTGTCGGCGTTGTCCGTGGGTTGGGCTGCATCGGCGCCGTTGAGCTTCCCGGTGGGGGGGCACACTAACTACGGCGACTGGTCGGGCGCCGTGCGGGTTTCGGCGTCGGCCTGGAAGCCTGGCGACACGGTTACGGTGGATTTGACGCTGAGTGTCACCGACCGGCATCTACAGAACCTCTCCGCCGCGGGCATCAAGCCGGACAGCTTCATCCTGCTGGTGACGGCGGAACGGACGTTCGACGGCGCGGGCCACATCCACATGCCCAACGACCAGTACATGTCGACGCTGATCACACCCACCGGACTGCCCATCGAGGGGGGCGCGCAAGGGGCGGTCACCACGCGGTTCGGAGGGCCTTACAAGTCGCCGCTGGACCAGTTCGTGAAGGCGCCCCTAGCGGCCGGAGCATTGATGCCGGGCGACAAACGGGTGCTGCTGCACGCTTCGGGACAACTGCCGGCCGATCTGCCGCCAGGCATCTACCGGCTGCGGCTGGACGTGGGGGTGGCCCGGGGCGGCACCAACTACAGCCTCAACGGCGACGGGTTTGCGTCGCAGCCGTTCTTCCGGGGCCTGGAGCCGCAGTCGTTCGTCTATTCGCCGCCGATTCCCGCCGACGGCTTGACGCTGAAGGGCGCCCCGGTGAGCGCGAGCTCGATTCAGCCGCGTATCCCGTGGGTGGTGCTGAACAATTACAACTCCAACGGCTACCACGGGGTGGTGGCCGACGAAGACCAGCCGTACTTCGCCATTTCGCCGCGCAACATGATCCACGACGACGTCATTCTGCCACGCTTCGACGCCAGCAACCGGGCCATCACCTACTCCTTGGAGCCGACCTTCTTCGCCGACACCAACGACGCCTGCTGGAACATCCCGTGGGACTACACTTCGGGCGAGATGTCGGTGGAGGTGACCGGGCCGGACGGCGCGACGGTGAGCCTGGGTAAGATGCCGTTCCTGCGGCAGTCGGGGAACGGGCCGACCACGGGGAGATCGACGGTGACCGCCTGGAAGCCGCCGGCATACGGCCAATACACGGTGAAGGAGACCGGCTGGATACAAGATGCCTGGGGAAACAAGTACCAGGGCGGCGGAACCTACCACTTCTGGATCGCCAACCGGATGACATTGGCCACCGCCACGTTTCAGGGGATGCCCTATCCCATCGGCTCGGTCTACGGTCGCGACATCGCGTTCGCGCCGGCGGTTCCGGCCAGTGTGACGGTGACCGCCACGCTGTATCCGAATTCGGACCCCGCCAAAGCTATAACCGCCACCTGGAGCGGCACGGCCAATGTCGGCGGCGTATTCGGCGCCTTGCAGGGCGCCAAGAACATGACGCTCTCCGTGCCGGGTGAGTACTCCGCGCACACCGTCGCCACTTATACCGACAAGGCCGGCAATATGTGGGTGTCCAGCATGCGTCATGCGGGCGTGGTGTACGACCCCAACGGGCCGATTGTGGCACGCGGCAAGAAGCTGCTCGCCGGCGGACAGTATGTGACACAAGGGAACACCTTCGACGAAGGCTATATCGACACCGGCACCGACGCCGAGCACCTGGTTCACCTCAACTTCCCGTACAATCCGGGCGATGTGCTGCTGATCTCAAGCGACGGGCAAGGCGCCAACAAGATCATTCCCACGCTGACTTACGAGACGGCTACTAACCCGCAGCGCAACGATGCCCAGTTGAATGGGATCGGCATCACCAACCTCCAGTTGAAGACCTCCAACGGCTACTCGCCGCACATGTTCCCGGATTACATAACCGACTGGGAATACTACTACGGCGCGGCGGCGCGGCCGGGATTCGTTTCGCGCTTCGTGGTGGGGGAGACCGCCATACGGGGGCCGTACTGGTCGGTCAGCCCGAACTCATTCGGCGGCCAGATCAATGCCTCGAGCAACGGGGATATGCCGGGCGACATCTACCGGCTGCTCGGCGGCGTGGTTCTGCGGCAGGCAGCCGCGGCGCCGGCCTACGGCGGCTACATAGCCAGCGCTTTCCTGCTGCCCAGAGGCACCAACGACAATCGCGTGATCGCGCCCGGGTCGGAGGAGTTGACCGCCTCCACGGGACAGAAGGGCCGGGTGTTCCTGGTAGGCCCGCGGCCGGGGATGACCTACCCGGTGGGCACGACATTCGGCGCGGCCTTGCAGATCGACCCGATTGTGCCGGTGAACATCACCTTCAAGATGTTCTACCCGGACGGCCGCACCGGCGTGACCAGCGGCGTTTCGGATGCCTTCGGCAGTTTCTCGGGCGCGGTGAAGTTCCCGCTGGACGTGCCGGGCATCTACCACTACACCATCGACGCCAACTGGAACGGCTACCCCGCGTTCATGCCCGGCCTGCCGCCCACCGGCGGCGAGATTTACGTGCTGGAAGCCCAGCCGCCGGCCAACGCCACGGGCATTCAGATCACGACCGCGGACGGCACAACATTCGACCCGGTGGCGGGGACTCACATCATCGGCAAGAGCACCGCCGACACGGTCCACTTCACGGTGGTGATGCCCGGCGCTGTGCTCGACCAAGGCGAGCTGCCGGTGAACAATGGCCAATTCGACTACTACTTCAACCCGGCCGCTCTGCACGGCAAAGCACAGACTTACGACGTGGCCAACCGGACCACGGGCAAGCCCGAGCTAGGCGATGTGGTGCAACTGAGTTTGTTCTCCCAGGAGAAGACCGCGGACGGGACGAGCTACCACTCGTTCACGAGGGTGATTGTAAGGGGGAATCAGGTGAGGGTGGCGAAGTAGGGGGTGGCGCCCTGAGCGTTTCAGTGGTTCATACGGGTCGGGCGTGCCGTCAGGCGCTTTGCTACGCTCAACATTTACTGCCACCAGATTCGAGGCGCCATGGATTTTGCCGAAGTTCGACGGCTTACGATTGTTGCCCTCTTTTCCGACGACCACCTCTTTGAACAGATCGTGCTCAAGGGTGGAAACGCGTTGAACCTCGTCTACGGCCTGAGCCCTCGGACCTCTCTCGACCTCGACTTCTCGATTGAAAGAGACTTCACCGACTTGGACGACACCCGCAAGCGCATCTTCCACGCCGTTAGAGAGCGATTCTCTTCGGTGGGCTTGGTGGTCTTCGACGAGAGTTTTGAACCCAAGCCCCAGGTCCCCGGTCCCAACCAACCGCCTTGGTGGGGCGGCTATGAACTCAAGTTCAAGCTCATCGAAGAGGCCAGGTACAAGGCCCTGGGCGGAAGTCTTGAAGCGTTCCGTCGCAATGCCCTCGTAGTTGGCCCCGAGCAACAGCGCAGGTTCTCGGTGGATATCAGCAAGTATGAGTACTGTGAAGGCAGCGTCGAGCGGGAACTGGATTCCTACACGATTTACGTTTACAGCCCCGAGATGATCGTCGTCGAGAAGCTCCGGGCGATTTGCCAGCAAATGCCGGAGTACGCGCAGCGTAGTCAGCCCAGCGCCAGGGCGCGGGACTTTTACGACATCTGGTGCGTCATGACGGCAACCAGCCTCAACCTGGCAACGCCGGAGACCATCGAGCTTGCCAGGCACGTCTTCGCCGCAAAGGAGGTCCCCTTGGCGCTGCTCGCTAAGGTGAGAGACCAGCGCGAAGTCCACAGGCCAGACTGGCACGCGGTTGTGGCCGCGGTCGCGGAGAGCCTGAACGATTTCGATTTCTACTTCGATTTTGTGGTGGAGCGGGTCGCGGCCCTAGAAGCCCTGTGGGTAGAATAGCCGCCAGTCCGGATCAAACGCGGTCTGCCGCATATCGTGGGCGAGGTAGAAATCGAACTCCAGCCCAAGTTTCTTGAGGCGGCCATACTGCTTCTCGTCATAGCCGGCGCGTTGCATGTAGAAGCCGATGGCTTGGTGGTAGGGGTATACGTAGTCGAGCTTCTTTAGCGTGGCAATCAGAGTGCCGACGGAAACCCGGTCTTTCGCGCTGCGGTAGGCCTCAAGCACCTGGTAGACGCCTCCACCGTACGCCGGGCGCACGGCGATGTCGATTAGCGTGCGCTCCAGCTTTGTCACGTCAAGGGTCTCCCCATCGACAACTATTGGGCCGACCTCAAGCCGCCCGGTATGCTTGCCGTTGATGAGAACGAACCTCGAATCTTCGTATCGGATGAAGAAGTTCGACTGCCGCTGCTTTGCTGCAAACGCGCGCTTGATGCCCTCTGGTGTGAGACTCCCGCCCCGAGGCTTTTCGCTTTGCTCCGAGTTCACATAGATAGTCTTCGGAAGTTGCTCCGTGAGCGAGTGGAGGAAGGCCGCCGTGCCATGGCATAGGTAGGCGTTGCGCTTGAGAGAAAGCGCGAGCGCATAGGGTGAGGCCTTGCCCCAAACATAGCGCACGATCTCCTTCGCTTCAGGGTAGTTTTCCGCTGCAAGGCGAATTTCCTTCAGGCCCGTCTTTGCTAACAGGTACTCAATGAAGTTCCGCCCGTTAGTCGTTTGCGTCAGTCGCCAATCGCCGCGGTGCTGCGCTAGAATGTCTGCGAGTTCACCCGGCCAGTAGATCTTCCGTTCTGCGTTCTCGAAGAGCGCAACGATGTCCGGTTTGGCAATATCGATCCGGGATGGTCTGCCGCGTGCCATGAAGGTATCCCTATCCGTGTTTCTGCTATGGTATATATACCATAGCAGATCACGGATACGGATACCGCTTTGCCGACCGAACTGCCTGAATCTTAAGGAGACATTGGTATCGTCTTGCTTAATTATTCCCGATGGCGATTTAGGTATATATACGAAATAACCAACGGGTACGTCGCGGGATAGGGCGGTTCTCGAAGAAGACGATGGTCTCGGGGTTCAACTCACCGGACATGCCTTGCGGACCTCTTCCCTACCTTTCGCCAGCGCGGCCAGGTCCAGGTCGAACCACTTCTGGCTCTTCACCTTTTTCCGCAGCGCGCTGGTGACGCGCTCCTGCTCCAGCAGGTCCGTCGTTTCCAGAAGCGCCCCCAGCATGGCGATGTTGGCGGCTTTCGAGCTGCCAAGCTGGTCGGCCAGCTCGGTGAACGGCATCGGTACCATGCGGACGTCCGGCCGCACGCAATCCTCGGGCGGGTGTTCCGAATTGTAGAGGACCAGGCCGCCGGGCACGACGCCGGGGAGGAATTTGCGCAGCGAGGGCTCGTTGAGCGCCAGCAGCACGTCGGGGCGCGAGACCAGCGGCGAATCGATGGGCTTGCTCGACAGCCGCACGTGGCAATTGGAGGTGCCGGAGCGCATCTCCGGGCCGTAGGAAGGCAGCCACGAGACTTCGTAGCCGGCATCCAGGCCGGCTTCCGCCAGCACCTCTCCCAGCATCAGAACGCCCTGGCCGCCGAAGCCCGCAATCCGGATGCGCACGTCGAGCGCGCGCGCGGGGCGGGCTTCGGGCGCCGCGGCGCCGGCGCCATTGGCCACGCCCACAATCCGCGGAATGTCTTCGAGGGCCGGGGGCGGGGCGGGGGCGGGCCGCATGGGCGCGTCCTTGGTGCGATCCCGAAGGTTGGCCACGCGGAACGTCTTGGTCATCTCCTGTTCCACGAAGCGCTGCGCGTCCACCGGCTGCATTTTCCAAATAGTGGGGCACGGGGACAGCACTTCCACCAAGGAGAATCCCAGGCCCTTCACCTGGTTTTCCACGGCTTTCCGCAGCACGCGCGCCGCCTGCATGATCTGCTTGTTGCTGCCCAGGGCCACGCGCTCGATGAAGACCGGCGCCTCCATGGAGGCCAGCAGCTCGCAAACGTGCAGCGGGAAGCCTTCGGTCCACTGGTTGCGGCCGAAGGGGGAGGTGGTGGTCTTGCCGCCAAGCGGCGTGGTGGGAGCCATCTGGCCGCCGGTCATGCCGTAGATGCCGTTGTTGACGAAGATCACGGTGATGGGTTCGCCGCGGTTGGCGGCGTGGACAATCTCGGCGGTGCCGATGGCCGCCAGGTCGCCATCTCCCTGGTAAGCGATTACGACGCTCTCCGGCAGGCTGCGTTTGACGGCCGTGGCCACGGCGGGCGCGCGGCCGTGCGCCACCTGGATGTTGCCGACGTCGAAATAGTAGTAGCCGAACACGGAACAGCCCACCGGGGTGACCAGCACGGTGCGCTGCTGCACGCCCAGCTCGTCGATGGCCTGCGCCAGCAGCTTGTGCGTGATGCCGTGGCCGCAGCCGGGGCAGTAGTGCGTCTGGTGCTGCAACTCGGCCTTGCGCTCGTACACGTCGTAGAAGGCCGAGGCCTTGCCGTGAATGACGCTGTAATCAGCCATGGATCGGTACCTCTTCCGCCGCAAATTTCCGCTCGACAAACGCCAGCACTTCTTCGGCCGAGGGAACGTTTCCGCCCATGCGGTTGTAGAATTCCACGGGGCGGCGGCCCTCCAGCGCCAGGCGCACGTCGTCCACCAATTGCCCGTTGCTGAGTTCCACCACCGCGAACGCCTTGGCCCGGCGGCTGAGTTCGCGAATCTGGGCGGTGGGGAAAGGAAACAGGGTAATGGGACGGAGCAGTCCCACCGCTATGCCGCGGGCGCGGGCCAGCTCCACCACGGCTTTCAGAACGCGGCCCACAATGCCGTAGCCGACGAGGACGATCTCGGCGTCGTCGGTCCGCCAGCATTCGGCGCGGACGGCTTCGCGCTGGGCCCGCTGGTACTTGGCTTCCAGCTTCAGAAGGTGCCGTTCCATGAGATCCGGCTCCAGGAAGAGAGAAGTCAACAGGTTGTGGCGGGTCTCGGCGGTGCCCCGGACTGCCCAATCGGGCGGCGGGGGCAGAAATGCGCGCGAGGCGAATTCCACCGGCTCCATCACCTGCCCGATGTTGCCGTCGGCCAGCACCGCCACGGGGTTGCGGTACTCGTCGGCCAGATCGAACGCCAGGGTGGTCAGGTCGGCCATTTCCTGCACGGAGGCGGGCGCCAGCACCAGCATGCGGTAATTGCCGTGGCCGCCGCCTTTGACCATCTGGTTGTAGTCGCCCTGCTCGGGCGCGATGTTGCCCAGCCCGGGGCCGCCGCGCGTGATGTCGGCCACCACGCAGGGCAGTTCCGCCCCGGCCAGGTAGCTGAAGCCTTCCTGCATGAGGCTGATGCCCGGTCCGCTGGAGGCGGACATGGCGCGCACGCCCACCGACGCGGCGCCGTAGATCATGTTCATGGCCGCCACTTCACTCTCGGCCTGTAAGAACACGCCGCCGGCTTGCGGCAGGTAGAGCGCCGCCGCCTCGGCGATTTCGCTGGCCGGGGTGATGGGGTACCCGTAATACGCCCGGCAGCCCGCCAGCACCGCCGCCTTCACGATGGCTTCATTGCCCTTGCACAGTTGTTTCGGCATCGCTTGTCTCCCTGCGTCCTCAGGCAGCCTTGGGCTGCAAGACCAGCCTCAGGACGGTGATTCCGCCCGGCTCGGGGCAGACGAAGAAACAGATCCCGCACCCCGTGCAGCCCGCCCCCAGGTATTCGGCCGGATGGTAGCCGTAATGGTTCAGATGGTCCGCGAGTCGAAGGACCTTCGGCGGGCAAGCCTCGATGCAAAGGCCGCACCCTTTACACTCTTCCGCATTCATTTCGACCTTGCCCCGGTCGGGCTTTCCATCGGTTGCCATGCCGCTTGCCTCCAAATTTCATCGAAACACATTTCGCCGTATATGCCAAGGCGCCGCGGCCGTGTTTAGGGTCGGCGGCCACCAAAGACAGCCAGCTCAAAGACCTTCAGATAGCAGTCTACGTCGGTGAAACCGATGTCGCGGAGCCATCCGCACTGCTGGTCGACGGGTCCCAGGATGTTGGCATCCTTGCACGCAAGCGTGCGTGCGCCACGGCCCGCGCCGTACAATGATCTCTTGGCCCGGCGAAGATTCTTCGTGGATGCCGTGCGCGGCGGCATGGCGGAACTGCGCGGCGAGGAGGCTCGCCACCTGACGCGCGTGCTGCGCGTCGAAGCGGGGCAGCAGTACGAAATCTCCGACGGGCGGGCCGCCTATCTGGCGGAGATCGCGGAGGCGCGCGGCGCGCGCGTGGTCTTTCGCATTGTGGAGCCGCTCGACACGCCGGCGATGCCCCTCCACATTACGCTGTGCGCCGCGCTGATCAAGTTCGACCGCTTCGAGTGGATGGTTGAAAAGGCCACCGAGCTGGGGGTCGAGCGCATCCTGCCGGTGGAGGCGGAACGCAGCGGGAAGGGGCTGCTGGAAGCCTCCAGCAAGCGGACCGAACGATGGGTCCGCATCGCGCGCGAGAGCAGCCAGCAATCGCGCCGGGTGAGTGTTCCGGAGATTCTGCCGGCGGTCCGCTTCGAGCGATGCCTCGCGGAAGAGGCGGACTGCCGTTACTTTCTGGAGGAGGCCAGCGCGCCTCCGTTTTTGCGAGTGTTGCCGGCGTGCCGGACCGGCGCCAGCCGCGCCGTCCTGCTCGCGGGCCCCGAGGGCGGCTGGACCGATGCCGAGCGGCAACTCGCCGCTGGCGCGGGGTGGCAGCCGGTTTCGCTGGGGCCGCAGGTGCTGCGCGCGGAAACGGCCGCGGCGGCGGCCATCGCAGTGCTCGTCAATGCCTGGATCGCGTAAGCCACTACAATAAGAGATGGGGATGGGGTTGGGGAGTGGGCCTGGCGTTCAACTTAATCGTAACCGTCATTTTTGTCGCCGTTCAGTGGCGCATCGCACTGATACTGCTGCGGCTGGCCGGGCCGCGGACGGTCGCGCGCGGCGCGGTGTTTCTTTTCGAGGCCGTGCTGCTGGCTGGATATTCGTTCAGCTTTTCGGAGCTGGTCCCCCATCTGGGAGTCCCCGGGCATGTCGCGCTGGTAATGGGCGCGGGCATCCTGGCCTATCTGATAACCGCCACCGCGGTGCTGGCGGTGTATCTGGCGGTCGGAGCCATTGGGAAGCAAGTGGGCGCCGAGGTGAACCCGGGCCGCCGGCGCGCCCTCAACGCCGCCGGTAACGTATTGATGGCCGCTCCATTCGTGGTGATGGGTTATGGCGCCATGGTTGAGCGCCTGGATTTCCGGGTGCGGGAACTGGACGTGCCGCTGCCCGGCTTGCCGCTGGACCTGGACGGCCTGAGCATCCTGCAGATCAGCGACATCCACCTGAGCGCGTTCCTCGACGAGTCGGAGCTGGCGAGGGCCATCGACATGGCTCGTGAACTGCGGCCCCACGTGGCGGTGGTCACCGGGGATCTCATCTCGTCTCGCGGCGACCCTTTGGATGCCTGCATCCGGCAGCTCGCACGCGTCAAGAGCGACGCCGGCACCTTCGGGTGCATGGGCAATCACGAGCGCTACGCGCGCGTGGAGCGCCAGGTTGTGGAAGCGGGCGCGCGCGCCGGCATCGGTTTCCTGCGCGGCGAAGCGCGGACGCTGCGCTTTGGGAACTCGGTTCTCAACCTGGCCGGCGTGGACTATCAATCGATGGCGGATCGAAGGAACTACCTGCGGGGAGCGGAGCGCCTGATCGTCCCCGGCGCCGTGAACGTGCTGCTCTCGCATAATCCCGACGTGTTTCCCATAGCGGCCCGGCAGGGGTACAATCTTGTGCTTGCGGGGCACACGCATGGCGGACAGGTTACGGTCGAGATTCTGGACCAATCCATCAATCCCGCGCGCTTCTTCACGCCGTATGTTTACGGGCTTTTCCGCGCCGGCCGTTCGGCGGCGTATGTCACGCGCGGCATCGGGACCATCGGCATCCCGGCCCGTATCGGAGCGCCCCCGGAGATCTCCATGCTGCGTCTGAGAAAGGCTTAGTCCAACTTCCCGTGCGCTATCTCATCGTGAGCGATCTTCATGCCAACTGGCAGGCGCTGGAGGCCGTGCTTCGAGAAGCCGCCGGCGGATACGACCAGGCGCTGTGCTGCGGCGACCTGGTGGGCTACGGCGCCGAACCCAACCCGGTGGTGGATTGGGCGCGCGCCAATTGCGCCGTGGTGGTGCGGGGCAATCACGACAAGGTCTCCACCGGCCAGGAAGATCTGGAATGGTTCAACCCGGTGGCGCGCGCCTCGGCTCTCTGGACGCAGCAGAACCTGACGCCCGCGAATGTCGAGTACATCCGCGGCCTTCCCAAGGGGCCGGTTCCAGTGGACGGCTTCCAGATGCTGCATGGCTCGCCGTACGATGAAGACGAGTATGTGATGGCGGCCGGCGAGGCCGGGCAGGCATTCGGCTACCTGGAGAGCCGGCTGGCCTTTTTCGGGCACACGCACATTCAGGGCGGCTTCATCTGGAACCGGTCGCGGGTGGAGACCATCCCGGCAACGTCCGCGCGCAGCCGCCGGCAGCAGATGGAAGTCGAGCCGGAATGCGGTTACCTGGTGAACCCGGGGTCGGTGGGCCAACCGCGCGATGGCGACCCGCGCGCGGCCTACGCGCTCTACGATTCCGGCACGCGCGTGGTGGCCTATTGCCGTGTTCCTTACGACGTGGCGGCCGCGCAGAAAAAGATTCTCGAGGCCGGCCTGCGGCCGATTCTGGCGGACCGATTGAGACTGGGGCGGTAGGGCAGCGGATCAATGGTGAAGACGAGGTGTCCACCCACGACGGCCCCGGGGGCGCAACTCCGGGACTACCTGGCCGGTGAGACCACCCGTCCGCTTTTCCTGTTGGGGGACGCGCTAGCCGTACTGGGGCAATTCCCATCGGACGCGATGGACTGCTGTATGACGTCGCCGCCCTACTGGGGGCATCGGCAGTATTCCACCGAAGGCATCGGCCTGGAGCCCGACTGGCGCGACTACGTCGAGAGCCTGTGCGCCATCACCGCGGAGGTGAAGCGGGTCCTGAAACCGCGGGGGTCCTTCTGGCTGGATATCGGCGACAGCTATCGGGACAAGAACCTGGTGGGCGTGCCGTGGCGGGTGGCCATCGAGATGACCGACCGGCAGGGCTGGATTCTCCGCAACAGCGTGATCTGGCACAAGGTCAAGGGCGGCCCGGACAACGCCACGGACAAGCTGCGCAACGTCTACGAGCACGTGTTCCATTTCGTGAAGCAGCCGAAGTATTACTATGATGCCGATTCCATCCGGTCCACTCCGCGGAAGGCGCGGGTTGAGAAGGGCGCGGTGATTTCAGCGACGGGCGTCTCGGGCGTGCGGTACAGGCGGCAAATCGAGCTATCGACGGCGCTTTCCGACGCCGAAAAAGCAGCCGCCTTTTCCGCTCTGGACCATATTCTGAATGAAGTGAAGATGGGCCGGCTGGCGGACTTCCGCATGATCGTCCGGGGCCAGCAGCGCACCACACATTCGGATTCTTCGCGCGTGTCGGGCCGGGCCAGGGAGTTGGCCGAAAAGGGCTTCTATTTCCTCCGATACCACCCTAACGGCAGCAAGCCGAAGGACGTTTGGGACATCATGCCGGAGGACACCCAGGGGCGGGGTTCGCATTACGCCCCGTATCCCGAAGACCTTTGCAGGATTCCGATCCTGGCGACGTGCCCGCGGCAAGGAGTTGTGCTGGATCCATTCTGCGGGACGGGGACCACCATGCTGGTGGCCTTCGAACTGGGCAGGAAATCCGTGGGCATCGATATCGCCCGGGGTTATGTACGGGAAGCCGAGGCGAGGTGCGGGCGGCTTGGATGACGCTACCGGCCTGGCGGCCGGCTGGGCAAGCCAAAGCATACCCTTTCAGGCCACACGCCGGCGCCCCGACGGGCCCGACGGGCAGAGCCGAGTGGCGGAATGCGGCGCATCGGGGTACGATAGGACTGCAATGTTGCGTTTCTGGGTATTCATGGTCGTTTTGTCCTTTCCGGCGTTCGGCGCCACCAACACCGTCACCATCGACGCGGCCGTCGAGCAGATGTACAACTTCGATTTCCCGGCCAGCCACCAGATTCTGAATCAAGTGATAGCGGCCCACCCGCAGGATCCGCTGCCCTACGCGTTCCGCGCGGCCGCCGATCTGTTCTACGAAATGGACCGGCTGGGGATACTGGAAAGCGAGTTCCTGTCGGACGACAAGCGCATCGTCGCGAAGAAGAAACTCCAACCCGACCCGGGCATTCGGGCGCAGTTCTACAAGGCGCTCGACGACACCGCCAGCCGCGCGGAAGCCGCGCTGAACGCCGACCCGAACGACCGCGCCGCACTGTTTTCGATGTGCATCTCCCAGGGCGTCGCCACGGATTACATGGCGCTGGTGGAGAAGCGGCAGTTTTCGAGCCTTTCGCCGGCCAAGCGTTCCAACAGCTACGCGCAACGCCTGCTCAAGCTGGATCCGAAGTATTACGATGCCTACCTGACCACGGGGTTTTCGGAATATATTCTCGCCAGCATTCCGTTTATCATCCGTTGGTTCATACACTTCGACAACGTGAGCGGGAACAAGGAACGCGGCGTGGAGAACGTTCGCCTGGTAGCGCGCGAGGGCCACTATTTCAAACCGTTCGCCAAGATTCTGCTGGGGATTGCCGCTCTTCGGGATAAGAAGCCGCTCGAAGCGCGGGATCTGCTGGCCGATCTGGCGCGCGATTATCCCAGCAACCCCCTGTTTCGCAAAGAACTGGCCAAGGTCACGGCGAGTATCGGCGTGGCGGGAAACTAAGACCCCAAACCCAGTGACAGACCGATCTGTCCGCTGCGGCGCAAAGACAGCGCCTTGGGACAGATTGGTCGGTCACTGGCGCTGGTGCCAGGTCGTGAAGCCGATGATGGTCTTGGCGTCCTCGATCTTCCCGTCCTCGATCATCTTGGCGAGTTCCTGGCTGGTGAACCAGCGGGCCTCGATGCGCTCGTCGTCCATAGGGGTGGCCTGGCCGGCCGTGAGACCGGTGGCCAGGAAGATGGTCATGCGCTCCTGGACATAGCCGGGGCTGGCCCAGAAGGACGCCAGCCTGGTCCAGCGGCGCGCGCGGTAGCCGGTTTCTTCGATCAACTCGCGCCGCGCGGCTTGCAGCGGCTTCTCACCGGGATCGAGGCGCCCGGCGGGCAACTCCCACAAATACTTGCCGGCGGGGAGCCGGTACTGCCGCACCAGCAGCACGCGGTGGTTCTCATCCACCGCCATCATCACGGCGGAACCGATGTGGCGCACCACCGAGCGTTTGATTTCGAAGCCGGTCTTGAGGTCCTTGGCCCGGTCTTCGGTTACGCGGAAGAGCGCGCAGCGGTAAACTTCGCGGGAAGAAGTGATTTTCATGGTTTGGATTGGAGCGCGGCGGCGAAACGGTCCACCGGCAGCGTGTTCAGAATATCGTCCGGCCCAAGCCAGCCGCGGCGCGCCGTGACGACGCCGTAACGCATGTAGTCGAGCTGCTGGGGGTGGTGCGCGTCGGTCGAGATGGCGAAACGCGCGCCCTTGGCCTTGGCATTGCGGATCAACGCGCCGTGGAGGTCCAGGCGTTCGGGGCTGGCGTTGATTTCGAGCCAGACGCCGCGGCGCACGGCCTCCGCCACCACGCGTTCGAAATCGAAGGGAAACGGATCGCGGTGCAGCAGGAGGCGGCCGGTGGGGTGGCCGAGAACGCGCACCTGGGGGCACTCGAGCGCGGCCAGCAGCCGGTCCGTCATTTCGGCGGCTTCCATATTCATGTGGCTGTGGACGCTGGCGATGACCAGGTCCAGCTCGGCCAGGGCGTCGTGGGCGAGGTCCAGTGCGCCGTCTTTGAGAATGTCGCACTCGATGCCGGAAAAAATGCGCAAGCCGAAAGGCGCCCCATCGCGGTTGATCTCCCTCACCTGCCGGGCGAAGGCCACCACGCGCTTTTCATCCAGACCGTTGGCCATGGCGAGCGCCTTGGAGTGGTCGGTGATGGCGATGTACTGGTAGCCACGGGCGCGAGCGGCTTCGGCCATCTCCTCGAGCGGGGCGCGGCCGTCGGTTTCGGTGGTGTGCATGTGGAGGTCGCCGTGGATGTGCTTCAGCTCCACCAGCTCCGGCAGGCGGCCTTCGGCGGCGGCTTCGATTTCGCCGCAGTTCTCGCGCAGCTCGGGCGGAATCCAGGGCAGGCCGAGCGCCTGGTAGACGCCGGCTTCGGTTTCGCCCGCCACCCGGATATCGCCCTCCACGCGAAACAGGCCGTACTCGCTGAGCTTGAGCCCCATCTTCACGGCGCGCGTGCGGATGGCCACGTTGTGGTCCTTGCTGCCGGTGAAGTATTGCAGCGCCGCGCCGAAATCCGCGGGCGCCAGCGCGCGCACATCCACTTGCAGACCTTCGCGGCCCACTTTGGCGCTGGCCTTGTTCTCGCCGCGGCCCAGCACCTCTTCGACGCGCGGGTAGGTCGCGAAGCGCTCCAGCGCGGCCTGGGCGGCGGGGCCGGTGACCAGCAGGTCGAGATCGCCCACGGTCTCGCGCCCCCGCCGCAGGCTGCCGGCGGGGGTGACGGCATCGACGCCCGGAACCTGCCCCAGCGCCTCGATCAATTCGGCCGCCACGCCTTCCGCATAACTCAACAGGTAGCGGCCGCTCCGCTGGCGGTATTGAGCGATGGAGCGCAGCACCTTCTCTTCCAGCTTGGCCCCCATGCGCGGCAGCAGGCGCAGCTTCTGTTCCTGGCAGAGGCGCTCCAGCTCGTCGATGGTGCCGATGCGATAGTGCTCGAAAATGAGCGCGATGCTCTTGGGGCCGAGTCCCTGAATCTTGAGGAATTCGAGGGTTGTAGGAGGGAACTTCTGTAACAGCAGGTCGCGCCGTTCGCAGGAACCGCGCTCCACAATCTCCGCCAGGACGTGCGCCAGCCCCTTGCCGATGCCGGGGATCTCGGTGACGTTCCGCTGGGGGTCGCGCAGGATATCGGCGATGCGCTCGGGATAACCCTCGATGGCGGTGGCTCCATTGCGGTAGCTGCGGATGCGGAACGAATCTTCGCCGGCGATCTCCATCAGATCGGCCGTCTCCCAGAGCACGCGCGCGATTTCCCGGTTCTCCAAGCAGGGCCTCTACTTGATTGTAAGCTGGCGGCCCGTGCCCCCTCGGGGGTGCATGCGTGGGAGCGCGGCCCCGCTTTCCCGCGACAGCGCATGTGGGCCGCCAGAGGCACAAGTCCGGGACGGCGTGGTACGGCCAAGTGGGGTGTATCGGCCCTAGCCGGCTCCCGACATCAGGCCGCAGACAATCTCGCCACGTGGAGCCGCGCCCGGTTCTTTTCCGCGTGCCAGAGGTCATACTGAAGCTGCTGGTTGAGCCAGCTTTCAGCGCTGGTGTTAAAGGCCATCGAGAGACGGACCTCCATGAGGGTTTTTTCCAAAACAGACCGAAAAAGCGCCGACGCTGCCCGGCTCGCTCCAAATGAAGCACAGCGCTCGCCTTCCCGAAACTCGGCCTGAATGTCAGGTGGCAGCGCATGGGGCAGTGGAGCGGCATCGATGGAGATCGGGTAGAAGTCTTCTAAAACGGCACTTTGCGCACCGCCATTGTCGGGGACCGTAGCAAGTCCTCCTCTACCACATCTTGCGCATTGGCTGAACACATAAAGCACGCGCATATAGTTCTTCCCGTTGTACATGTGGCCGCCGTCAATGATGGGCACTTGTTCTTGGTCAAAGCTCGTGAGGGCTCCGCAATCAGGGCAATGTGCTGAAACGCTGTAATTTCTGCCAAGTTGAAGATTCATGGTGTGCGGCTTTCGTCGTCGTGGTCGAGGCTTGATTCTAACTCTCTCAAAGGCTGGTCTGCGAGTGTGGGAGTGTTACCCGATCCTCAGATGGCGCAATACACCCGTGGGCTGGACAAGTCGGGAGTCATCGAGTTGGGGTCCCCAAACGGCGTTTTGGGAAGCGGGTACAATGAACAAACATGGGTGCCACACAAGACGCCTTGTCGCTGGCGAGCCGGGCCAAGCTTCGGTTGTACCAGGAGTTGCTGGCTCGCATCCAACCCATGGGCCGGTTTCGCGAGGAAATCAAGAAGACCTCCATTCACCCGATCCGCGGTGTGGCCTCGGCCGGTGTGCATCCACGCAAACAGCGTCTACTGGTCACCATCGGAAGTGCGAAGCCCATCCAGAGTGCCGGGATTGCCAATCCGCCGCAGGTTAAAAACCTGCCCCACAATTCGTCGCGGCACGCGAAGAAAATGACAGATCGTAGTACAACTCTTCACTGCTCCTGCGCTTCGGAACGGGCTTCCGGAACAATATCCAGCGCGCTCGCCGCCGGCGGGGCCGCGGCGTGCGGAAGGTACGCCGGGAAGCGCGCCAGCAGCGCTCCGTAAAGCAGGTGGCCCAGAACCGTGGTCCGCTCGGTGTCGAGGAGCGCGACCAGCGGCCATGCGGCCTTGGCCGCCAGGTGGAACGCGGCGTAATACCAGCAGAGCGCGAAGGCCATGCTCGCCAGCGGCAAGCGCGAGCGCGGAAGCCGGCCGGCCACGGCCATCGCAAACCCCGCGCCGAGCAGGCTGTACAAGAGCACGTAGAGCGCCAGGCCGGAGACCGTGCCGGCGGAAAATCCCCAGCGAATCGCCGCGTTGCCGTAGAACACGCTGGCCATCAGGTTTTCCGCGGTCCAGAAGCTCTGGCGCTGCCACACGGCGCTCGCTCCCATCCACGCCAGCATCCACCAAACGCCCACCATGCCCGCTTGCAGTCCGGCCAAAAACGCGGAGAGGGATTTGGCGGAGCGGCGCTCCATAGCGGTGGCCATAAGATTCAGCCTATACTGACAGTTAGGCCAAAGGCAAAATAAAATCGATGCGGAGAGTAGTGATTACGGGAATCGGCGCGGTCAGCCCCAATGGTATTGGGCGCGAGCGCTTCTGGCAAGCCACGCGAAGCGGCGTGAGCGGGGTGCGCAGGATCACCCGCTTCGATCCGTCGGGTTTGGCCGTGCAAGTGGCGGGCCAGGTGCCCGATGAATTCGACGAGTCGCTGTACGTCGACGCCAAGGACCGGCAGCATGTTTCGCGCGCCGTGCCGCTGGCGGTGGCCAGCGTCGGCGAGGCGCTCGAAGACGCCGGCGTGGATGTTCGCCCCATGTCGCGCGACCAACTGCGCGGCATCGGCGTGATTGTGGGATCGGGCGGTGGAAGCATGGATTTCACCGAGGAGCAATACCGGCTCTACTACACCGGCCACATCAAGCAGTGCAGCGTCTACACCATTCCCACGGGCACCATCGGCACGCTCGCCAGCGAGGTCTCGATGCGCTTCGGTTTCCGCGGGCTGAGCCATATCGTCTCAACCGGCTGCACGTCTTCCACCGACGCCATGGGATACGCCTACCGGAACATCGGGGCGGGCGTACTGGACATGATGGTGGTGGGCGGGGTAGATTCGCCCATCGCTCCCCTGATCATGCGCGGCTTTCAGCTCATGCGCATCATGACCTCGAGTTGGAACAACGAGCCGGAGCGCGCTTCCCGGCCCTTCTCGCGCGACCGCGATGGGTTCGTCATCGCCGAAGGCTCCTGGTTTTTCATTTTCGAGGACATGGAACACGCCAAGGCGCGCGGCGCGCGCATGTACGGCGAGGTGGCGGGCTACGGCTCCACCTGCGAAGCGTTCCACCGCGTGCGCCTGGAAGAATGCGGCGAAGAGCCCGCGCGCGCCATCGGCCTGGCGCTGGGCGAAGCGGGCATTCCGCCCTCCGCCGTCCAGTACATCAACTACCACGGCACTTCGACGGAGCTGAACGACCGCATCGAAACGCGCGCCACCAAGCTGGCGTTCGACGGGCACGCCTACAAACTGGCCGGCTCGTCGTTGAAGAGCCTCATCGGCCACCCGCAGGGCGCGTGCGGCGCCGCCGGCGTGGCCGCCACGCTGCTGGCCATGCGGGACGGTGTAGTGCCACCCACCATCAACGTGGACCAGCCCGACCCCGAGTGCGACCTCGACTACGTCCCCGAGGCCGGCCGGAAGCTCCAAATCGAGCATGCGGTGGTCAACTGCATCGCCTTCGGCAGCAAGAACTCGGCGCTGGTGCTGCGCAAGCTGTAAGGGGAACCGGGCGGGGGCGGTACTACAACGCTCTCAAGCCTTCGCGGGCGGCGACGATTTCGTGAGATGGAGCTATTGGCCCGCACATGGGCGTTAAAATGAGTGCTCGGCAGGAAATCGCTGCTGAATTGCCGGAAACCGGTATATTCGAAGCGCACCTATGGAAGTGAAGATCGACGGTGAACATATCCAGCGAGGCAATACGTCATGGGTACGCCAATTGGGACGGTCAAGAATGAGCACGTCTGCAAAAGCACTTTTTTGAAAGCCGCCGGGCTGCTTTGTGCGTATCAACTATGCTGCTTCGCGATCAACTCCTGGACCTTGGACACCAGATCGTGAGGCACATTCATGACGGTCTCGGAAGGCTGGATGCCGACTTCATCCTCAGCCAATGCCGCGTCTTCGGTCTGTTCTCCGTAGTGGGCAAGGACCCGCTGTACCTTGCCCGCATCCCACCCGTCTGGAAACTTGTTCTGGCTCATTGACGTTTCTTCTTTCTGCGCCTGCGAAACGCCACGAGAGGCTTCCCGATAAGCTCGTAAGAAGTGATCACGAACACGCTGTCCGGCTCACGGTCTGGGACATAGACGAACGGCAGGTATCTACCGGAAGCTGTCTGGCCCAAAGCAATCCGGGAACCCTCGCGGCCCGCCCGATCCTCACTGGGTTTTTCCAGCACTTCAATGACTTCCTCCTCGGCCACCTGGCCGGCCTGCTCCGATGCAGGAAGAGCCGGACCAGGGGGTCCGGCGCGGACGGGGGCGTCCGCCCCACGGGATCGTCGCAGGTTGTGGAGGCTGGGGAAGTGCTGTAATGCTACGCCCCCATCTCGCGGCGGATGGCCTCGGCAATTCTTGCGCTGAAGCTCTCCACTTGTTCCTGGTCCGGCCCTTCCACCATGACGCGCGCCAGCGGTTCGGTTCCGGAAAAGCGCACCAGCACGCGGCCCGCTCCGGCGAAAGCTTCTTCCACAAGCTGGATCTCCCGCGCCACGGAGGGAAGCTCCGTGAGACCCTTCTTCTCCCGTACGCGCACGTTCACCAGCCGCTGCGGGTAGACCTGCAAGTCGGCCGTCAACTCGTCCAGGCCCGCCCCCGCCCGGCGCGCGATCTCGAACAGGCGCAGCGCGGTGAGCAGCCCGTCGCCGGTGGTGGCGTAGTCGCGAAAAATCACGTGGCCGGACTGCTCTCCGCCCAGGGCCGCGCCCAGCCGCACCATTTCTTCGAGCACGTACTTGTCGCCCACCGGCGTGCGCGTCATGCGAATGCCGTCGCGCTCCAGGGCCCGTTCCAGACCGAGGTTGGCCATCACCGTCGACACCACCGTGTCCCCCGGAAGACGACCCGCGGCCCGCATGGCGCGCGCCGCAGCCAGCAGCACGGCGTCGCCATTCACGACCTTGCCGCTCGAGGCGACGAAGATGGCTCGATCCGCGTCGCCGTCGAAGGCCACGCCGAAATCGGCCCGGCGATCGAGCACCGCGTCCCGCAATCGCTCGATGTGGAGGGCGCCGCAGTCCAGGTTGATGTTGCGGCCGTCGGGCGCGCAGCCGAGCGCTTCCACGTCGGCGCCCAGCCGCCGGAACAGAGCAGGCCCCAGCAGGGAGGCCGCGCCGTTGCCGCAATCCATGGCCAGCTTCATCCCGTCGAAGCGCACCGGGCAAGTGGAGACGAGGTACTCCAGATATTCGCGGTCGAGGCCCTCATCCACGGCGATCTTCGCCGGTGCCGGCACCACACCCATTTCCAGCAGCCGGAAGATCTCCCGCTCGATGGCATGCTCTTCGGCGTCCGGCAGTTTGAAGCCGCTGTGGGTGAAAACCTTGAGGCCGTTGTCCCGGTACGGGTTGTGGGAGGCGGAGATCGTCACGCCCGCCACGAACGGCCCGGTGCGCGTCAGGTAGGCAACGCCCGGGGTGGTGATCACGCCCGCATAGCGCACTCGCGCGCCGCTCCGCTCCAGCCCGCCCGCCACCAGCTCCGCGATCCACGGGCAGGACTCGCGTGTATCGGCGCCCACCAGGACCTCTCCGGTACCCCTAGCCTCGCGCCCCAGGGCCGCGCCGAATGCGAAGATGGTCGCCGGATCGAGAGGATATTCCCCCGCGACCCCGCGAATCCCATCCGTACCGAATAGTTCCTTGGCCACAATGTCTCCTTAAACCTGTTATCGATGCGCCGGGGGACTACGCTGCCTCGGGCGCGGGGCGGGCCTTCCCTGCCCCTACCTCTTCTTCTTCATGGCGATCGTAACTACCACCTGCGGCGAAGTCAGGATTCGCACGAAAGAGTCTTCCACGAATGCATTCACCCGAAACTCGGACCGGCCCACCACGGAGGAAAGATCCACCGGGTCGGTGACGGCCGCGGCGATGCGAGCCACGTGGCTGCTGGGACCGGCGATCTCCAGTCGATCGGGCGCCACGGATTGGCTCGCCACCATGTATCCGCTCTCCGCCTGCCGGGCGGTGCGCACCACCACCGGCACGAAGCGGACCATGCGCCGCTCGAACAGGAACCGCACCTGCGAGGGAATGGAGCGCACCAGGTGCACCCCGCGCGCCAGTTTCACGTTGCCCTCGCCAATCGTGAAGGTGCGCTCTCCGGGCTGGACGTCCGACATCTCGAGAACCACCGCCGGGCGGATGCCGTCTCCGGCGCCGCGCAGCTCGCCCGAGGGGCCGCGCAGCTCGAGCGATACCGAGCCGACGGGTTCGGAGCTGATTTCGAGATCGTCGGGCAGGTCCCGGTATTCCAACCGCACGGTCGCAAACTCGGATAGTTCGGGCTCGCTTGCCACCAAGGCCCACAACACCACCGCGATGGCGAGCGCCAGCAGCTTCCACCCGAAATTGTGAAACACCAGCCGGAGGGTCCACCCGAACGTCCTTTGGACAGTCCGCCTCATGGCCGGGTCGCTTTCTCGGCCAGGCGGCCGTCGCCAGGCTCGGGGTTGGTCTCCTGGGCGGGCTGCTGCGCGTCGAAATGCCGGTTGATGCGCTCCTCCACCTGGGCCACCGTAAGCCCCTGGTTCAGCTCACCGAACGAGGCCACGGAAATGCGGCCGGATTCCTCGGAAACCACGATCGCCAGGCAGTCCGTCTCCTCCGTGATTCCGATGGCCGCGCGGTGACGTGTGCCGAACGCCCGCGATAGCAAGGGGTTGGTGGTCAGGGGCAGAAAACAGGCCGCCGCCGCGATGCGTCCCTTCTGCACGATCACGGCTCCGTCATGCAGGGGGACGCCGGGTTGAAAAATCGACAGCAGCAAGTCGCGCGAGAGCAGCGCCTCCAGCGGCACCCCGCTCTCGATGAACGTGCGCAGGCCGATATCCCGTTCGAGGACGATCAAAGCGCCGGTGCTGCGGCGGGCCAAATCCTCCACCGCGAACAGAATTTCGTTGACCGATTCCGGCGCGTGGAAGCCCGCGCTCAGCCACCGTTTGCGCCCGATCCGCGCCAGCGTGCGGCGGATCTCGGATTGGAACAGAACGATGATCGCCAGGCCGATATAAGGAACGATGAAGGAGAGCACCGACCGAAGCGCCTCCAGTCCGGCCCACAGCGCCACGGCATACAGCAGAACCATCACGAGGATGCCGATCAGAATGTGTCCCGCGCGGGTCCCGCGCACCACCATCAGGGCTTCGTAGACCAGGAACGAGACCACCACGATATCGACGATCCCGGAGAGTCCCAGGTTCGGCACGGCCGGCATGAATCGGAGAAAGTGCGGCATGGGCGCCCAGCCCTCCATCTTAACGTAGCGCTGGCGGTGCCGCCGGGCCCTCGCCGTCGTCCCGCGTAGCGGGGCGCGGCGAGCTTCGCTCGGCCGCGGGCAGGCGGAACCGCCTGCCCCACCAAGTTTTCGGAATACGTCACGGTAATTCCGAATCGGGGTACTCAGGAACCACGCGCCGCGTCCCGACTCATCGTGACGCCTGCCGGACGTGTACCAAAGAGCGTCCCGATGAGTCGGGGGTGCCCTCTGGGCCCGGCAGGCATGAGTGCCTGCGCCACGGGGGCCAGGCAGCCAAATGTGAAGGTGTTTTTGCGTGGCCGGGCGCCACCCGGCTTCGGCGTTCTAAAATCGCAGGTAGGAGGTGCCGTGGGAAAGGTGTCCCGGGAGTTTCAGGTCTTCGTCAAGCCGGCCGGGGCCGTCTGCAATCTGGACTGCCAATACTGCTACTACCGCGACAAGCGGAGCCTGTATCCGGATGGCGGCGCATTCCGCATGGCGGAAAGCCTGCTGGAAGAATACATCGTCCAGCACATCCAGGCCGCGCCCGGGCCGGAGATCGACTTCTCGTGGCACGGTGGAGAGCCCACCACCATGGGCGTGGACTTCTTCCGGAAGGCCGTCGAACTGCAACGCAAGCACAAGCCCGCGGGGTGGCGCATACGCAACGGCATCCAGACCAATGGAGTCCTTCTGGACGAAGAATGGTGCCGCTTCCTGGCGGCGGAGGATTTCAGGATCGGTCTCAGCCTCGACGGCCCGGCGGAGCTGCACGACGCCTACCGGGTGACCAGGGGCGGGCAGCCCACACACCGGCAGGCCATGCGCGGCTACGACCTGCTGCGCCAGCATGCGGTCCCCACCGACATCGTGTGCGTGGTGCACAACCTGAACGCCGGGTATCCGCTCACGGTCTACCGGTTCTTCCGGGAAATCGGCTGCCGGTACCTGGGCTTTCTTCCGGCCGTGGAGAGCGCGCCGGAGAGCCCCACCGGGGTTGGCCCGTATACGCCATCGGCGGAGGCCTACGGAGCTTTTCTGTGCAGGATTTTCGATGAATGGATCGCGCGGGACAGAGAGCGTATGGCGGTGCAAATCTTCGAGGAGGCGGCCAGACCGACGCTCGGCATGGAGCACTCGCTATGCGTCTTTCGCGAAACCTGCGGCCAGATTCCGGTGGTGGAACACAACGGCGATTTCTTCCCGTGCGATCACTACGTGGACCGCGAACACCGGCTAGGCAACATTCGCGAGACGCCCCTGGGCGAGCTGCTGGACAGCCAGGCGCAGCGGGATTTCGGCGAGGCCAAGCGGGACGGCTTGCCGCGCTATTGCCGCGAGTGCGAAGTGCTGGCCATGTGCCATGGCGGATGCCCCAAATACCGCTTCATCCGTACGCCGGAGGGCGAGGCGGGCCTCAACTACCTGTGCGCCGGGTTGAAGCGCTTCTTCCTGCACAGCCGGGCGCCGATTGAGCGAATCGCATCGCAGGGGCGGGAGGTGCCCGGGCCGCGGTCCGCGGCGGCCAACGCAGGCCGCAACGATCCCTGCCCGTGCGGCAGCGGCCTGAAGTTCAAAAAATGCTGCGCGGCCCGGTAGAGTTGCGCGACAATATCACGGGAGCGCATCGGAAATGCAGACAGTTTCAAGAAGGCGGTTTCTGGAAGGAAGCACCCTGGGGATCGCCGCGGCCGGCTGGGGCGCGTCCTCTCTCGGTGCCCAGGATTGGGCTCGCCAGGCGGTGGACAAGTCGCCGCGGCGGCACGAGTGGGTGTCGGTCAAGTACGGCGCCAGGAGCGTGGAGTCGTTTGTGGCGTACCCGCAGTCGCGGGAGAAGGCGCCCGCCATCATTCTCATCCACGACGTGATTGCCATGGCCCCCTGGGTGGAGAACGTGGCCGACCGGTTTGCGGAGGCGGGCTATCTGGCCATCGCTCCCGACATGCTGTCGGGCCGGACCGCGGAAGAGCGGCAGCCGCTCGAATCCGGGGGAAAGAAGTTGGGCCCGGCCCGCCGGCTGCCGCCCGAACAGGTGGCCGCGGATCTCAACGCGCTGGCCGACTATGCCAGGAAGCTTCCGGCTGCCAACGGAAAGGTCTGTGTGGTGGGCTTCTCGTGGGGCGGCGACCAGGCGTTCCGCTTCGCCACCACCCGCCGGGATCTGTCGGCGGCCTTCGTGTTCTACGGCGCCGGCCCGGAGGCGGCGGCCATCCCCAACATCCAGGCTCCGGTCTGGGGTTTCTACGCCGGGAACGATAAAAACGTGGCCGCCACCATTCCCGCCACAACGCAACAGATGAAAGCGGCGGGCAAGTTCTACGAGACGGCGATGTACGAAGGCGCCGCCCACGGGTTCATGCAGTCGGGAGCGCGGCCGGATGCGCCGGAGGCCGACAAGAAGGCATGGGACGCGGCATGGATCAAGATGAAGGCGCTCCGGGACCAGTTCAAATAGGCGTGCCGCCAGGAGATCGTCATGAGACTTCGAACTTTGTTTTGCGCCACTCTGGCGTGCCCTTTGGCCCTCATCGCGGGTCAGGGCCAGACGGCCACCGCTGCTTCGGACATCCCGCACTTGCGGAAGCAGGGGACGGCCACGCAACTGATCGTCGACGGCAAGCCGTTCCTGGCGCTGGCGGGAGAACTGCGTAACAACAGCGCCACCAGCATCGAGTACATAAGGCCGATCTGGCCCAAGATCGTCCAGTCGAAACTGAACACCGTGCTGACGGGCGTTTCCTGGGCCCAGATTGAACCAGCGGAAGGGAAGTTCGACTTCAGCGTACTGGACGCCGTGATCCGGGACGCACGCACCCACAACCTGCGCCTCGTGCTGTTGTGGTTCGCCACCTGGAAGAACGGTCTCTCGAGCTACCCGCCCGACTGGGTGAAGCGAGACTTCGAGCGGTTCCCGCGTGCCCAGATGGTAGGCGATAACACCCCCTGGCCCGTGTTCGGAGCGCCGCGCACGCCGGTCACAGGGCCTTTGAGCATCGAGTTGCTCAGCCCCTTCGGCGATGCCACCCGGGACGCCGACGCCCGCGCGTTGGCCGCCATGATGCGGCATATCAAGGCCGTGGACGGCCAGCAGCACACCGTCATCATGATCCAGGTGGAGAACGAGGTGGGAATGCAGGGCGACACCCGCGACCGCTCGCCCCTGGCCAACAAGGCTTTCGAAGGGCCGGTTCCGAAAGAGCTGACGGACTATCTTCAGCAGCACAAGGAGACGCTCATTCCGGTGCTGGGGCGCATCTGGGGGGCGGCCGGCTTCAGGACATCCGGAACGTGGGAAGAAGTGTTCGGCAGGGGCAGGCCGACGGATGAGATCTTCATGGCATGGTACTTTGCGCGCTACGTCAACCGGGTGGTGGAAGCGGGCAAAGCCGAGTACCCCATCCCCATGATCACGAACTGCCCGCAGGAGGGATTTGGGACGGCGCTCGCGCCCCTACGCGGAGGCGGACAGAGCGGCGGCCCCATGCCCGACGCCATGGACGTGTGGAGAGCCGGGGCTCCGCGGATCGATCTGTTCGCGGCCGACATTTACAGCCCCGACTTCGTGGGCTTTTGCGCCAGGTACGCGCAATCCGGGAACCCGCTGTTCATCGCCGAGACGGGGGGTGGGCAGGATCTCACCGGCGAAGCGCTCTACGTCTTCGGACGCCATGACGCCATGGCCTTCTCGCCGTTCGGCATTGACAACATGGTGGGAAAGGATCCCGACCAGTTCGGCTATGATCTGGTCTCGCAATTGGCGCCCCTGATTCTGAAACACCAGGGCGACGGCACCATGTCCGCCGTCCTGCTGGGCCCGAGCGACCCGCCGCGGAAGGTCGCGGTGGGCAACTACACGCTGCTGGTGGGCGCGTCATCGAGGCCTCGACCCGCCGCGCCCGGCGGGGCGCCATCGCCGCAGCCCGCCCAGCCCCCCGCGGCGGCCATCTTCATTGCGGCGGGGCCCGACGAGTATTTCGCGGCCGGCAGCGGCGTAAGCGTGGTCTTTTCTCCCAACACGCCGGGGCCTCCGCTGGCCGGATTGGCTACCGTCGAAGAAGGCAAGTTCGTGGACGGCCGCTGGGTTCCGGGACGCCGGCTGGCGGGTGACGACGATGCCCAGGGGCAGAGTCTCACGCTGCGCACCATGGGCATTCAGCGCTTCACGTTGTATCGCTTCCGGTAAGCGCGGCTTACAGCCCTGCCGGAGGACGTTTCCGCCCGCGTCGAAAGCTTCCAGCCAGGACCAAGGCTGAACTCAGCAGCAGGAGCGTCGCGGGTTCCGGAGTGGAGGTCGCGCTCGCGGGGAAAGTCGTCATCGCGGTCGAGTCATCGCTGTTCACATCGATCTCGGCAAACTGCGTGGACGGATATGGAGCGCTCGTCAGCAGCCCATTCCCCTGGTTGTCCCACATGCTGAAGAGGAACGCGCTGCCCCCAGTCGGCGGACTAAAATAGCCCCAGTTCAACTGAACCTGAAAGGAGATGTAACTGCCGAAAGTGAACCCCACCCCATATTCATTCGTCTGGCCGCCGCCGTTATCGAGACAAACCGGCGCCAAAAAACAAGGAGCGCTAGCGGAGCCTGTGGTCCACGAATCGGACAGGTTGAAAGACCCGCCGCCTAAATCGAAGTTCGATAGGTACGCCTGTGTAGAGGCGGGGAAACCGCTGCTGCCGGGGTCGAGCTGGAAATCGAGGTAGTCATATCTCGTGGCTAGAGAGCTGGTATCCGCCGTCACCGTGTACAAGGCGCTGCCCGCCCGCGCGACCGCGGCGGCCAGAAACAACAGAACAACAACAAGATTCCCAATTTTTTTCATTTCGGACCTTCCTAGTGATAAACCAGAGTCTGGAAACCGATCACCGCATTGCCGGGATCGGTGAACTGCACGGTAACGGACACGGATTGCCCGGCGGCCAGACTGGCATTAGCCACCGAAAAATACGGCAGGCCGCCAATGGTCCCCGCCGGATTGTATGCGGCGACCCCCGAGGTGAGATTGCCGAGAACCACCCGGAAGGGGCCGGCGATCGACGCGCCGCTAATGTTCTTTAGCGTGAGCGTGCCGGAGTATAGCTGCGTAAAGTGGTTGTACTGGAATACGGACGAACCGACCGTCATCTGCGTGGACGGGATCAGCGAGTAGCCGGGCATGGTATTGGTCAGATTGAAATTGGCGCTGAGGGAGTTCAGCGTGGCAACCACGCTGTACGAGCCCAGTACGCTGTTGGCTGTGAAGATTGGCGCGGTGGCCACTCCCGCTGCGTCGGACACCGCCGTAACGGCCGGAAAACCACCGAATGCGCCGCTTGCTCCGCTGCCCGGCGCCGTGAAGGTAACGGTTTGGCCAGGACACGGGATGGGGGGAGTGCTCGCATCAACCACCTTCACCGATAGAGTCGTCGCGAAAGCGCTACCGACCGCCGCGCTCTGCGGCGTGCCGGTGGGAACCAGCGCCGCCGGCAGCGGCTGCACCTGGATCAATATCTGCGCGCCGGCAATCGAGGAATTCGAAGCGTCCGTCACGGTGATGGATTGCGAGCCCGGCGTTCTGAGGATCACGCCGCTAAACGTATGCGTACCGGAATTGGAGAGCAGGAACGGGTAATTATTGGGCAGGGCCGGATGCGCATCCGAGCTGGAGAAGGCGACCGTCCCGGTATAATTCAGGACCGTGTCGTTACTGGCGTCGAGCGCGGTCACGGCGATGCTGTGCGCGCTGCCCGAAACCGTCGGACTCGGGAAACCGGAGACCGCAAAATGCGTCGCGGGGCCATAGGCGATGGTGAGAGTCGGGGTATTGGAGAGAACGCCGCCGGCGTTCGCCTGCACGGTAAAGGTACCCACGTGGCTGTTGGCGGTGACGGTGATGGTGGCGTCGCCGCTGCCGTTGGTGGTCGCCGTCCCGCCGTTGGAGAAGGTTCCGCCGGCTACGCTCCCGCCGCCGGTCGAGGAGAAGGTGACGGTTGCCCCGGCCACGGCGTTGTTATACGCATCCGTCACGTGCGCCGTCAGAAGGCTGAAAGCCGTGTTGATGGGCGCCGATGGCGGAGAACTCAAGGTAACCGACGACACCGCTCCGGCTTGTACCGTTATGCTCAAGGTCGCGGTGAGGGAAGAGTGCGCTGTATCGGTTGCGGTCAGCGTCTGCTGACCGGCGGTTCTGAAAGTGGCACCACCGATGAAGGTATGCGCACCCCCGTCGGCCGGCGTGAACGTGTAATTGGACGGCTTCGTCGCGCTCCCGTCCGATGAGGTGAAATGCACCGTTCCGGCGTAGGTGGTGGCCAGGCTATTGCTCGCATCCCAGAGCTGCACCGAGAAGTTCTCCGGCGTTCCCGCCGTCACGGGCATCGGGTATAGCCCGCCGAGGGTCATGGTCGTGGCCGGTCCGGGAGTGCCCATGGCGATCCCGACCTGCGACCCGTTGGTGTCGTTCGCGTCCTTCTGGCCGATCAGGTCGGTGCGCCCGTCTCCATCGAGATCGGCAAACACCAGGCCGGAGTTGATTGAGACGGTGCCGAGGTAAAAGTTGCCGACGCCGTTACTGCCGTAATCGATGGCCGTGCCGAACGTGCCGTCGCCGTTGCCGGGCAACACGGTCAGCAGGCCCACGCCGTATCGGTAGAAGCCCAGGTCTATCTTTCCGTCCCCGTCGACGTCGGCCGCGGTCAGACGGTAAGGCAACGCCGTCGATTGGTACGACGGAAACACCCAGTTGGTCGCGATTGTGAACGTCACATTGTGGCTGGAATCCACCGAAGCCAGGAGCACGTCCACCGACGGCTTCAATTGCGCCGACGACGGCGGCCTGTCGGTGAAAGCCAGGTCGATCAGCCCGTCGCCATTGAAATCGCCGGCCACCATGCTTTCGGGGTCGGGTGCGGCATTTTGCGCCGTGGGCAGGGAGCATCCGGCGCCCGTGCATCCGGGGACTGGGAACGACAGGTGTTGCGGGGCGGCAAAGCGGCCGCCGCCCAATCCTATGAAAAGATCGAGGGTCGAGCCGCTGGTGTTCCGCGCCGCGATATCCGGAATGCCATCGGCGTTGAAATCGGCCACCGCCAGAGAGTCATACTTGTTACCGGCGCCCAGCGTGTACTGCGAAAACCCGCCGAAGCCGTCGTTCAGCAGCACCACGACGCCGGACGGCATCAAGACGGGGCTTCCGAGGGCAGTATAGCCGGCAATGACCAGGTCGGGATAGCCGTCGCCGTTCAAATCCGCGACGGCAGCTTCGTTCTGCCCGCCCATGACATAGGGAATCGAATAGAAGCGGCTGTTAGGAAACCCGCCGGCGCCGTCGCCGAAGTCGATAGTGACCGTGCTGCCGGCGATGAACGCGGCGTCGAGCTTCCCATCGCGATTGAAGTCCGCCGCAATCGCCTGGGATGAACTGCCGCCCATAACCCTGGGAACCGTTGAGGCGGGGACGTTGTAGGCAGTTCCGTCGGCCCTGCGGGTGTAAACACCATCGCACCAGGTGTACCCGCCGGTGCACAAAGTGTAGGAGGAGTTCGAGGCGATTTCAGGAAGGCCATCGCCGTTGAAGTCCCCTACGGCCAGCACTTGGGGCTGGCCCGCGGCGCCCGGCATCCCCGTGGCCTGGGTCCCTGAAGCTCCTCCGCGAAGGAGACCTCCCGAAGGACGCACGATGGTAACCGTGTAGGGAATCAGCAGGTTCCTGTATCCCGAGCCGGACACCGCGGCCAGACCGCTGTATACGCCCGGTCCGGGCGCCTGGGCGATATTGGGCGCGATGGTCACCTGGTTCGACGCGGCCGACAGCGCGACCCAACCGCTCAGATCCGGAGAATTCGGGGCCGCCCCCACGCCCAGGGCCGGGACTGTCCCGCTGTCGCTGGTTGCGATCGTAACGGTGCCATGGCCGGAGAATGGCTTGCCGGCGACGGCCAGTAACTGCAGAGCCTGGGAACTGGAGACCTTCAGGAACGGCGTCTGGTTGAGCAACACACACACATTGCCGTCGGCACTCGAGACCACCAGGTCCGGCCGGCCGTCGAGATCCATGTCCGCGGCCACAATGTCGTTGGCGGAGGAAACGGAGCCCACGGTCTGCGGGGATGCGAAAGTCGGAACGCCGCCCGACGGCCCGGTTCCGTAGAACATCAGGATGCCTGTGCTGGTTGCCACCGCAAGGTCCGGGTAGCCGTCGCCGTTAAAATCGCCCACGGCGGCCGCATTTGCCGTGGAGGCCGGAATCGAAAGGGTGACGGGCGAACCAAACGCACCGGATCCGTTACCGGGAAGAACCACCACGGAATGGTCGGTAGTGACCACGATGTCCGCCTTGCCGTCCCCGGTGGCGTCCGCGATGAGGATGCGCTTGATAGGGTCGGTGCCGCCAATGGAGACGCTGCCCGCAGTCGCGGTCGTGAAGATGGAAGCCGCGGTGGTGATGCCCGGCGACAGGGCCTTTTGAGCCGGGAAGAAGGCCACGTTCGTAGCGGCGGCTCCCGAGTTCGCGCGGGCTGCCGCTACGACATCCGGCCGCCCATCGCCGTTGAAGTCGCCGGTGGCGACCGTGGCGGCTCCGACCAACCCATTTGGCAGAGGTACTGCATAGATATAGCTGGAATTGGCCAAGCCTAGCGGGTAGGTGCCATATTGAGTCCCGCGGGTAAAGTAGATGTTGGGGGACGAATGAGTCGGATCGTCGAGCACCGCCGCGGCGGGGTCGTCTCCATAGCTGTCGAAATCGCCGCTCGCCATCCAGAGGAATGCCGCTGGCGAGGAGTTAACGGCTGCGTTATCGCAGGCGATCGCGGTTACGGGCACGCCGCTCGATGTTTCGATATGGCCCATGAGCCCGCTCCCCACGGTGGTCAACCAAAAGACGGGACTATAGTCAATGTGGTCCGTGCTGTTGCCGAAAACAACGTTTCGAATGGTTGCGCCCGCGCCCGCATTCGCGCAACTCGATCCGGGGACGAACGTGCTGGTCTGATAAGTACCTAACGTTCCGCCCGGCCCGCCCATCAACGCGACTACGCTGGTGCCTGCCGTCACGACGACGTCCTTGGCCCCATCCCTATTGAAGTCTCCGACCGCCAGAACGTTGGGCGTAGCGCCGGTGGCGTAGTTGGCGCTCGTGAACGTAGCCGTCAGCGGGCTGCCCATCAGCGGGAATCCGGCCGACGACGCCAGCAGTATCGCGAAAGCGAACAGCGCAAACCTGGATCCGCGCGAGAAGGGTATACCGTGTATAACGTGTTCCATGTGCCGACTGTCTCCAAAGATCGGGGTGTCGATCCCTTGCCAGGATTTCGGCTCCCTGTATTACATGCGGGAACCATCGGGTTTTTGCGTTTCGGAATCCGAGTTTTTTCGCTGAAAAACCTCAAATCTTCGAATGAAAATCGAGGATTTGGTGCTGGTACCCGAGGTACGCCAACGTGGCCCTCGAAAAGATCCGGCGATCGTTTGGATCCCGCGCGCGACGCCCTGCCCGCTATTGCGGGCCTGGCCCAAAACTGTTTATTGTCTTGCGCTTTCGGGACCATCCGTTCGAGAATATCGGAACGGGAGCGCATCGGATATGAAGACAGTGTCAAGAAGGCGGTTGCTGGAAGGAGGCGCCATGGGCATCCAGCGCTTCACCCTGTACCGCTACCGGTAGGCGCCCAGGAGATCGTCATGAAACTTCGAAATCTGTTTTTCGCCACTCTCATGTGCCCACCGGCCCTCGTCGCGGGTCAGGGTCAAACGACTGCTACCGACATCCCTCACCTGCGCAAGCAGGGAACGGCCACGCAACTGATCGTGGATGGCAAGCCGTTCCTGGCGTTGTCCGGAGAACTGAGCAACAGCACCGCCACCAGCGTCGAGTACATGAAGCTGGTATGGCCGAGGCTGGTCGCGTCCAAGATCAACACCGTGCTGGCGGGTGTTTCCTGGAACCAGATCGAACCGCAGGAAGGGAAGTACGACTTCAGCGTGCTGGACGGGGTGATCCAGGGCGCGCGGACTCACCACATGCGTCTCATGCTTCTGTGGTTCGGGACCTGGAAGAACGGTCTCTCCAGCTACGCCCCCGACTGGGTGAAGAAGGCCGACGAGCGGTTCCCGCGCGCGCAGATGGCCGGCGGCAAAAGCATCGAACTCCTCACCCCTTTTAGCGACGTCAACCGCGACGCCGACATTAAAGTCTTTACGGCCCTGATGCGCCACATCAAGGCCGTGGATGGCCAGCAGCACACCGTCATCGCGATCCAGGTGGAGAACGAAGTGGGCATGAACGGGGACACCCGCGACCGCTCGCCCGTGGCCGACAAGGCCTATGCGGGGCCGGTCCCAAAAGAGTTGCTGGATTACATGCAGCAGCACAAGGACACCCTCATTCCCGAGTTCCGCCAGGTGTGGGAAGCAACCGGCTCCAAGACCAACGGGACCTGGGAGGAGGTGTTCGGCAAGGGCGTGGCGACGGATGAGATCTTCATGGCCTGGCAGTATGCACGCTACATCGGCCGGGTGGTGGACGCGGGTAAGGCCGAATACCCGATACCCATGAACGTGAACGCGGCGCTGCCCAGAACGTCGACCATCGCGGACCTGGCCGCGAAGGGACGCGAACCCGGAAGGGCGGGGAACATCTTCGCCATCGGCGGCCCCATGGACGACCTGATGGACGTGTGGAGAGCCGGGGCGCCGCGAATCGATTTCTTCTCGCCCGACGTGTACAGCGACCGGGACTTCGTGACCTGGTGCGCCAGGTACAGCCGATCCGGGAACCCGCTGTTCATCCCGGAGACGCGGAACAACATGGAGGCCAAGGCGATGTACATGTTCGGGCGCCACGATGCGGTCGGCCTCTCCTGGATGGGGGTGGAAAGGGCACCGACTCCCGATGTTGAAATGGTCCGCGGTTTCGATCTGATCGCGCAATTGGCGCCCCTGATTGCGAAACACCAGGGCAAGGGCACGATGTCCGCCGTCCTGCTGGGCGCGGACGACCCGCCCAAGAAGATCCAGGTGGGGAACTACACCATGGAGGTGACGCGTATGCGGCCCCGGGTTGCTCCAGGGGCGCCGCCTGGAACGCCGCCACCGCCGCCGCCAGGCTTCGCCGGCGCCATATTCATTGCCGCGGGGCCGGACGAATACTATGCCGCCGGCACCGAGGTGAGCGTCGTTATTTCTCCCAACACGCCGGGACCCGAGCATGCCGGAATCGGCACGGTGGAAGAAGGCGTGTTTGTGGACGGCCGTTGGGTTCCCAGCCGCCAGCTTGCCGGCGATGAAACCGGGCAGGGCGGCAATCTGTCTCTGCGGAGTCATCCGATTGATCGAATCCCGGACCGTTACGTGGGCATACAGCATTTCACGCTGTACCGATACCGGTAAGCGCCTGTCGGGAAATAACCAGTTCAATCGCCGGCAACCGCTCTCTGACGTTCGCGGCTCTGAAAACACATTGGAGCCACGAACGTCAGAGAGCGGTTGGCACTCATCGGGACGCCTGCCGGACGTGTACCAAAGAGCGTCCCGATGAGTCGGGGGCGCCCTCTGGGCCCGGCAGGCATGAGTGCCTGCGCCACGGGGGCCAGGAAGCGGCAGGCGGTGCCGCCTGCGAGGCTGAATTGAAGGAGATAGGCATGAAGCCGCGGAGTCTGTTCGGCAGTACCCTGGTTTGCTTTCTGGCATTGGCCGCGACTCAATGCGCCACCAGAAGCGGTTCGACGGAAATCCCCCACCTGCAAAAGCGGGGGGCAGTCACACAACTGATAGTCGACGGCAAGCCGTTCCTGGCGTTGGCCGGCGAACTGAACAACGACAGCGCCACCAACGCCGAGTACGTGAAGCGGCTATGGCCGCGGCTGGTGCAGGCCAAAATCAACACCGTCCTGGCGGGCGTTTCCTGGAACCAGGTCGAGCGCCAGGAAGGGAAGTTCGACTTCAGCGTGCTGGACGGCGTGATCCAGGGTGCGCGGAATAACCACCTGCGTCTCGCGCTGTTATGGTTCGCGAGTTGGAAGAACGGCCTCTCGAGCTACCCGCCCGACTGGGTGAAGAGGGACTTCCAGCGCTTTCCGCGCGCCCGGACGCAGTCGGGCAAGACCCTGGAACTCCTCACACCGCTGAGCGACGCCAACCGCGACGCCGATGCCCGCGCCTTCGCGGCCCTCATGCGGCACGTGCGCGAAACCGATGGCGGCGAGCACACGGTTATCATGATCCAGGTGGAAAACGAAGTGGGAATCCCGGGCGACACCCGCGACCGCTCGCCCCTGGCCAATCGGGCTTACGAGGGGCCGGTGCCCAAGGAACTGATGGACTACCTCCAGCAGCACAAGGATGCCCTGATTCCGGAATTTCGCCAGGTGTGGGAGGCGGGCGGTGTCAAAACCTCGGGGACCTGGGAAGAGGTGTTCGGCAAGAGTATCGCAACCGACGATATCTTCATGGCCTGGAACTATGCGCGCTACGTCGGCCGGGTAGTGGAGGCGGGCAAAGCCGAATACGCGCTGCCCATGTTCGTGAACGCGGCGCTGATCCGGCCGTTCACCATAGCGGACGCAGCCAAGATGAAACCCGAGCCCGGAACGCCAGTGAGGTCTTTCAACGCCGGTGGCCCCATGGACGACCTGATGGACGTGTGGCGGGCGGGTGCGCCGCGGCTCGACATACTGGCGCCCGATGCCTATGGCAATTTCGCGGAATACTGCGCCCGGTACACCCGCTCCGGGAACCCGCTGTTGATCCCCGAGGCGCTCAACCAGGCGATAGGCGCGGCCCGAGTGCTGTACGCTTTCGGGCGCCACGACGCCATCGGTTTCTCGGCGATGGGGGCTGTGGAGAGGTCCAACGATCCCGACACCAATCTGATTGGCAGCTACGACGTGCTGGCGCAATTGACGCCGCTCATCCTGGAACACCAGGGCAACGGCACAATGTCCGCCGTACTGATGGGACCGGACGACCCGCCGCAGAAGGTCCGGGTGGGGAATTACACGCTGGAGGCGGCGTTTATGAAGCCCTGGGTTGCGCCGCTGACCCAACCGACGCCCATCCCGCCCAACACGTTTGCGTCGGCAATCTTCATCGCGGCGGGCCCGGACGAGTACTACGTGGCAGGCAGCGGCGTAATCCTGACGTTTTCTCCGAATACCCCGGGGCCTCCGCTGGCCGGACTGGCCACCGTGGAAGAAGGCAGCTTCATGAACGGCCGCTGGGTTCCCGGGCGCCTGCTGGCCGGCGACAGCACCGAAGAGGGGGAGAGCATCAGGCTGCTGTGGGCGCCGGGAAGCTGGGTGCCCGTATACCGGCAACGCGCCAGTGCGGACGCCATCCAGCGCGTGACGTTGTACCGTTACCAGTGAGGTTGGCGCGGTTGCGGGCCCGAAACTGCTTTTCACCTTGCGCTTTCGTGGCAATCCGTTCGAAAATAACGGCACAGGAGCACATCGGCAATGGATACAGTGACCAGGAGGAGTTTTATGGCAGGAAGCGTAACCGGATTGGGCGCCGCTTCCCTGAGCGCGCAGGATTGGGCGCGCCAGGCGGTGGACAAGTCGCCGCGGCGGCGCGAGTGGGTGTCGGTGAAGCACGACAACCGGTCCGTCGAATCGTTTGTGGCGTACCCCCAGGCGCCGGGCAAGGCACCCGCCATGGTGGTCATCCACGAGATTTTCGGAATGACCGACTGGGTGGAGAGCGTCACCGATGAGTTCGCGGCGGCGGGCTATGTGGCCATCGCTCCCGACCTGCTCTCGGGTATGGGCCCCAGCGGTGGGCGCACCAAGGATATTCCGGCGAACGGCGTTGGGGCGGCCATCGGCAAGCTGCCGCCCGACCAGATCACGGCGGATCTCAACGCCGTAGCCGACTACGTCAAGAAGCTTCCGGCCTGCAATGGGAAGGTTTGCGTGGTGGGCTTCTCGTGGGGCGGTGGACAAACGTTTCGCTTCGCGACCAACCGCAAGGATCTGTCGGCGGCATTCGTGTGTTACGGCACCGGCCCCGCGCCCGAGGCCATTCCCAACATCCAGGCCCCGGTCTACGGTTTCTACGCGGGAGCCGATGCGCGCGTCAACGCCAGCATTCCGGCCACGCAGGAACAGATGAAAGCGGCCGGCAAGTTCTACGAGCCGGTGACTTACGAAGGTGCCGACCACGGCTTCATGCGAGCCGGAGCGCAGCCCGATGCGAAGGAGCCCAACAAGAAGGCCCGCGCCGAGGCTTGGGTCAAGCTGAAGGCGTTCAAAGACAAGGTCAAGTAAGGGCGCGCCGCCGGCCCGGGCCGGCGCCGTTCAAGAGGCTTCCCGGTCCTGCTATTCTGGGAACTGCCGGAATCATCGTGGTTCGCCGCGCGGAGGAAGGAGACGCCAGTGACCTCGGTAAAGGAAATCCTGCTACAGGAGGTCGAGCGCCTTTCCGAAGAGGACGCCCAAGAACTCCTGGACCTGCTTAGGACAAAGAAGGATGGGGCCGTCACGCCGGGGAGGCCGAAGCTGACACGCGAGGAGTTGATCAAGCGAGCGGCAGGCCACCCCGGAATCCACGCTCCAGATCCCAATGCGCCGCCATTCGAGAGAATCGAACCCATCGAAACCCGGGGCATTCCCGCCTCGCAGATGCTCATCGCGGATCGTCGATAATGTTGCACTATCTCGATTCCAGCGCCTGGGTGAAGCGGTACTTCGACGAGGCCGGCAGCGGCCGGGTGAGATATCTGTTCGCCCAGCATGAAATCCTCGGCTGTTCACCGCTCGGTCTCATCGAGGTAGGCTCCACGCTGGCTCGAAAGCGGACCGCTGGAGAGGTCAGGCCGGAGGAGTTTGAACCGAAGCGGAATTCATTGCTGAAGGATTGGCGGCGTTTTCTGCGAATGGAAATGACCCCAGCGGTGGTACGGCGCGCCCTCGATGTGAGTGACACATATTGTCTCCGCGGCGCTGATAGCGTGCATTTGGCGTCGGCCTTGATTCTCAAGGAAGAACTTGAACTGGACGCCCAGGAGTTCACGTTCGTCACGTCGGACGAGGAACTGAAGGCGGCGGCGCTCAAGGCGGGTTTGGCCGTGGTCGATCCCCAGGAACACGCGTGATGTTTGGTGCGGTCCGGCCGTCCGGCGCGGTCCTTATGGTATGGCCCGAACTGGCGAACGGTTGATACGTACTCTATTCCCGGTCTTGCTATTCTGGGAACGGCCGGAATCATGACGGTTTGGGGCGGGAGAATAGTGGCCAAGTTCGCCAAGAAACACGCTGCATCGCGGAAACCGCTCGCCCGATTTCTAGAGATCGTCCGGACCGCCGAGTGGCCGCATTTTCCTGCCGTCAAGAAGAGCTTCCCGGCAACGGATTATGCGCCCGAGACCGGGACATTGATCTTCGATCTCGGCGACAATAAGTACCGGCTGATCGCGAAAATCGATTTCGAGGAGCGGATTTTGTTGGTCCAAACGGTGCTGACGCATGAAGAATACAGCCGGGAGGTGTTGTAAATGCCTGCTACCTACCAGGAACTCTTGACCGAAACGCTGCCCGCTATCATCGAAAACGACGAGGAGTACGGCGAAATCCACTCACGCCTGGGAAGACTCATCGGCAAAGGGCGCAGCCGGACGCCCGAAGAAACCAAGCTCATGCGTCTGCTGGGTCTCCTGGTTCAGGATTACGACGCGCGACACGGAATGCCGCGGGAAGAATCGACGGCAGAGGAACGCCTGCAATTTCTCCTGGAGCATTCCGGCAAGACATCGGCCGATCTGCTCCCCGTTTTCGGCCAGCGCAGCCACGTGCACGAAGCCCTCACGGGCAAGCGGCCGATCAGCGCCGCCCAGGCCCGCAAACTGGGAGAGATGTTCAGCATGAACGCCAACCTGTTCCTATAGCACGCCGCCGCTTCCTCAGCCTCTCGTTCTGTTTCCGCATACGCCGCCCAGCAGTGGCCGACCCTGGCCATCCCCTCACATATCGATGGCCACGACTTCATGCAGGCCAATGGGCGGCGTAGTGGTCTCGATCCATGCTCCGTTTTGCCGCCACTGCGCCTTGGCTTCGCCCACCAGGAAACGGACGCTGCGCGCTGTGACGCCGTCGGGCAGCTTCACGCGCACCTTCTGCGGGCCGATGGGCAGAATCTCGCGGAGCGGCCCTTTCATCATCATCGGGTTGGAGAGGTTGACCAGGTGAGCGGTGACGGAGGACTGCTGTTTCCAGAGCGCCACATCGAGCACGCCCGGCCCGTCGACCCGAAGCGGTTGCTCCTCGTTGGCGGCCCAGCGGACGGCGTTAGCCAGCACAATCCCGTGGTCCTGGCACATGATCTCCCAGAACGTCCGGTCGATGTCCCACGGGAAGTAGACCACGCGGCCCGACCCTGAGGAGCGAATCATCACACCGGGAATGGTGGTCGCGGTGTCGCGCACGTACACTTCTTCCATCGGCAGATCGGGATAGGTGGGCACCGTCATCAAGGGCGCGCGCAAGCCCGGCGCGGTGCGGATCTCGACGCGCTTGACGCCGTGAATCATGCGGCCCGCGTACTCCAGCCCCGCCAGCAGGGGATGGGAGTGGTCTTCGAGGTTGAGGTAGGCGTTCTGCTGACGCTCGATGACGCTGCCTGCGAAGGAGGCGCCGAAGAGGCCGGCGAGGCCGAAATCGTCGCGGCGCCGGCCGCGCTCGTCGTAGAGCGAGGTCTCGTGAGTGGCCACCAAGCCGCCGCCCTTTTCGACGAAAGCCTTCAACTGGGCGCACTGCGCGTCGGAGAGGTTGGCGATATTCGGCAGGGCCAGCACCTGGAATGGCCGCAGGCGCTCCGGGTCGAGTTGGCTCTCCCGAAGCATTTCGAAGGGGATACGGGCTTCCACCAGTGCGTGATAGAACCCCGACGCGTGGTCGTCCGGCGCGGCACGCCCCACGGACGTGGAGACCAGCCCGACGCGTGCCAGCGGGCGCTCGTTGCGCAGGTACTTCTCGTTCTTCCAGTGCCAGACGTAGAGGTCCTCGACCGGTTTGAACCAGCGGCGGTCGAGCGGCTTGGCGTTGAACTTGACAATCCAGGGGCGGAAGCCCTGGGCGATGCCATCCACGGCCCACAGGCGGATTTCGTGAGGGCTCTGGGTGGAATCCTTCCAGCGGTAAGCCTCCTCGAATCCGACACTACAGATACCCACGATGGGCTTCGCGCCGGAGGTTGTGCGGGCATCCTTCGCATTCTTGCCATTCTGCCAGGACAACTGGAATCCGGAGCGGCTTTGCCGGTCCGCGAAGAGAATCGGGACCGAAACGCTGTCGCGTATCTGGTCGAAGCCGTTGGGGAAGAACACGGCGCCCGGGTTGCGCTTTCGGATCTCGCCATCCCAGAGCGTGTACAGCTCCAGGAGGCGTTGCTTCTGCCAGGCGGTGTATTGAGCGCGCGCGTCGCCAGCCCCGGCTGTTCGCGGAAGCTCCAGCCCGCTGAACTCCTTGAAATTCCGCTGGCAGTGCTGGCAGTAGCACATTCCCGACCCGCTCCAGCGGTTGGCGAAGATGCCATCGACCTTGTAGAGGGTCATGATCTCCTCAATGACGCCGGTCATGAACTCGAAGTTGTAGGGGCCCAGTGCGCAAGTTACCCATTCCGTGGGCATGGCCCAATGGCGGCGAGGCTGGCCGTTGGCTTCCACGGCGATCCAATCCGGATGGGCGTCGAAAACATCCTGGTGCGCGGCGTGGGGATCCACGCGCGCGGTCACAATCATGCCGAGTTTGCGGCAGCCCGCCAGCATTTCACCGAAGGTGTCGCCATTGCCGAGGAACCTGCTGCGGTAGTGCAGCGGCACTTTGGTGGGATAAAAGGCCACGCATCCGCCGGCGCTCAGACAGACGGCATCGGCGTGAATCCGCTTGAAGTAGTCGAGCCAGAAACCGGGATCGTAGCGGCCCGGATCGTCCTCGACGAAAGCCAGTTGCACCCACCGCATAGGCCGGTCGAACCAGCCTTTGTCCGGATTCTGCTGGCTGAAGGCCGTGCCGGCGGCCGCTAGCGCCCCGGTTTCGATCATCCATTCGCGCCGGTTGATGTCCATCGCAAGAGGATCTCCCGATTCCTAGTCTATATTGACAGCCTGGGCGGCACGGTCAACCCATTTGCGGTGCCATGATGATGAACAACCCCGATGCACCGCGGGGAGATGTCCCGGGCGATGGCGGCTTCAACCGGCGGAATCTTCTGAAGGTATCCACCGGCATTGTCTTCTTTTGACATTTATCGCGTATCGATATACGATAAGTTCATGATTCGCTCTTTTCGGGACGCCGAGACCGGGAAGATCTTCGCGGGGATCGGGTCAAGAAAGTTCCAAGCTATCGAAAAGACCGCCATTCGCAAACTGTTTCATGTGAACCGGGCAACCACGGTGCGCGACCTGGCCGCGATCCCCGGCAACCAACTCGAAGCCCTGAAGGGCGATCGCAAAGGGCAATACAGCATTCGGATCAACGACCAGTACCGCCTTTGCTTCCGCTGGAAGGATGGAGACGCCTTCGACGTTGAGATCGCCGATTACCACTAGGAGAGGTAAGACCCTATGTCCAGACTGATTCCACCGCCGCATCCGGGAGAGACCATCCGGGAAGACATCTTGAAGCCACTCGGCATGAGCGTGAATCAACTCGCCAAAGCCCTTGGCATCACCGCTGCCCGCCTCAACGATATCGTGCGCGGCCGGCGCGGGATCACGGCCGATACGGCGCTGCGGCTCGCACGGTATCTCGGAACCTCAGCCGAATTCTGGCTGGGACTTCAACTCGAATACGACCTTCGTATAGCTCAGAGAAAAGTTCGCGCGACCATCGAACGGCAGATCACACCAAGGAAGGTTGCGTAGACAGGATTCGCTCGGCCGCCTGCCGGCCCAGGCGGATGCAGTCGGGGATGCCGATGCCTTCGTAAGCGTTGCCCGCCAGGTGCAGGCCCCCGGCCGGCGGGGTGCGAGCTTGAATCTCCGCCAGGCGTTGCGGATGGCCCACGGTGTATTGCGCCATGGAGCGCGGCCAGCGGGAAATGCGGGTGAAGCGCGGGTGGGCGGTGAAGCCGGCGATTTCCTGCAACTCGCTGGTGACCGCGGCGGTAACGGCTTCGTCGGATTCGCCGAGCACGTCCGCGTCCTCCATGCCGCCCAGGAAGCAGCGCGCCACCACTTTGCCCTCCGGCACGCGGTAGGGGAACTTGGCGCCAACCCAGGTGCATGCCACCAGCCGCCGGCGCTCTTTCCTGGGGACCAGGAAACCGAAACCACTGGGGGCGCGCGCGAAATCGGCGGCGTCGAAGCCCAGCGCCACGATCATCGAAGAACTGTAGGGCACCGTGCCGAGTAGTTCCGCCAGTCGCCCGTTCAGGCCGCCCAGCAGGGCCGAGCCGCTGTGCGCTTCACAGGCCACTACCACCTGGTCCGCTTCCAGCCAGGCGCCGTCATCCAGCTTGATGCGGAAACCGGCCTCCGCGCGCTGGATGGTCTGGGCGCGGCATTGCCGCACTACGACCTGGGCGCTTATGGCGCCCGCGATGGCGTCGACCATTTGCCCCAGCCCGCCCTTGAGCGTGCGGAACAGCGGCGCCGGGTTTCTGTCCCGCCCGGCTTTGGCGCGCGCCGCCAGCACGCCGCGCGTGAGGCTGCCGTATTGGTTGGCCAGCTCGACAAAACGAGGCAGCACGCTGGTCACGCTCAACTGGCTGGGGTCGCCGCCGTAGATCCCGGAAAGCAGGGGTTCCGCCAGGTAGTCCACCGCCTCGGCTCCGTAATGCTCCAGGATGAACTGGGCCACGGATTCGTCGCCCGGTTTTGGCCGGGGCGCGCGCAGCAGTTCCATCCCCATGCGGAATTTGGTCGTCCAGCTCAGCAGGCGGGTGGTGAGGAGAGGCAGAATCCTGGTGGGCACCATCATCAGCAGCCCGTCGGGCAAGGGCACGAGGCGGCCGCCCTTGCGGACGTAGGTGACACGCCGGTGGTCGTTCGAGCCAATCACCTGATCGGCCAGCCCCAGCTCGCGAATCAGTTCGAAGGCGGCGGGCTTAGCCGACAGGAAACTATCCGGGCCAGCTTCGATGGTGCAGCCCTCCACGCGATCGGTCTGGATCACACCCCCCAGGCGCGGCCGCGATTCGAGGATAGTGGAGGCCACGCCGCCCCGGGCCAGGTAGTAAGCGGTGGAAAGCCCGGAGATGCCGCCGCCGACGATGACTACGCGAGGCATGGGCACACTACCGCTCTCTTACGTTCGCGGCTCTGAGAGACCGCTTGGCCACCTCGGCCAGCGCGGCGGTGAACTTAGGTGAACCGTTCAGCGCTTCGGGACGGATCACGGAAATGCCGCGCGCGGCGCCATATTCCCGGAAGACCACATCGACATCGAAGAGCGTCTCGACGTGATCGCAGACGAAGCCGATGGGGTAAACCACCACTTCGCGAATTCCCTCGGCGGCATAGCGGTCCAGGCAGGATTCCACGGTGGGCCCCAGCCAGCGGTCCTCGGTAAGGCCCTGGCTCTGGTAGGCGAACTCCCAGTCCGCCAATCCGAGGCGCGCCGCCACCGCCGCGGCCGTGGCGCGGGTTTCGCGGTCGTACGGATCGTTCCCGCCGGCGAGCGCCTTCTCGGGCAGACTGTGCGCGGTGAGCAGGACCTTCCGGCCGGCCGCCAGCGGCTCCAGTTTTTCCGCGAAGGCTTCGACTAGCAGCGGCTCGTCGTGGAAGCTCCTGGCCCACAGAATCTCAGCCGTCACCCCGGCGGCGAGCCGCGCCTCTTCGGTACGCCGGATGTACAGCCCCACGCTCAACTCCGAATACTGCGGCGCCATGGCAATGGCGGCGATGCGGTCGAGACCCGCCTCGCGCACCCTCTCCATGGTCTCGCGAATGAACGGATGCCAGTTGCGCATGCCGAAAAACACGGGGATATCGAGCAGCCGCTCCAGGGCTTCGGCCTGCACCCGCGTCCACGCCAGCAGCGGAGACGATCCGCCGATGGCCTGGTAGCGGCTCGCCACTTCCTCGACGATGCGCGCGGAAGCCGGCCTGCCGCCGCGCACGAACGTCAGGTAGCTTTCGACGTCCTCGCCGCGTTCCGGCGCCCCATGGGCGAGCAGCAGGACCCCCTGCTTCATGGGCGAAATTCCCGAACCAGCTCCACCACCGCCTTCACGTTCTCGACGGGGGTCTCGGGCAGAATGCCATGGCCCAGGTTGAAGATGTGGCCCGGCCGCGCGCCGGTGCGTTTCAGCAGCTCGTGCACCTTAGTGCGGAGCTCGGGCAGGGGTGCGAACAGCGCCACCGGGTCCAGGTTGCCCTGAATGGCGGAGCGATAGCTGATGTCCATCCAGGCCTGGTCGATATTGATGCGCCAGTCGACCCCCATGACGTCGCCGCCGGCGGCGTGCAGCTCGCGGAAGAAACCGGAAGCGCCCGTGCCGAAGTGGATCACCGGAACGCCGGTGGAGCGGATGCGCTCGATGAGCGCGCGCGAGTAGGGCGCCGCGAAGCGCACGTAGTCGTCCGAGCCCAGGGTCCCCACCCAGCTATCGAATACCTGGATGGCGCGGGCGCCGGCGGTCACCTGCAAATGCGCGAATGGCGCCAGCACGTCCACGATCTTGCCCATCAGCCGCCGCCACATGGTTTCGTCGCTGTACATCAGCTTCTTGGTGCGGATGAAGTTGCGCGAAGCGCCGCCTTCGATCATGTAGCTGGCCATGGTGAAGGGCGCGCCCACGAAGCCGATCACCGGCACCCGGCCGGCCAGCGCCCGAACCACGCTCTGGATGCTCTGTCCCACGTAGCCGAGCTCGTCGGTGTTGGTGGTGGAGAGCGAATCCACGTCGTCGGAGGTGCGCACGGGGTTATCGATCACCGGCCCTTCGCCCTTCTCGTAGCGCAGCTTGAGGCCCATGGGCTCGACCGGCAGCAGCAGGTCCGCAAAAATGATGGCGGCGTCCACATCCAGCATTTCCACCGGCTGCAGGGTCACGGTGGCGGCCAGGTCCGGCCGCTTGCAGATCTCCAAAATGCTGTGCTTGTCGCGAATCTGGCGGTACTGTTTGAGGTAGCGGCCCGCCTGCCGCATAAACCACACCGGCCTTACATCCGTCGGGCGGCGCCGGCAGGCGTCCAAAAAACGGCTGGTCATTGGAGCCACGCGCATGGCTGTTCCATCCTGTCTTCGCAAAAGAATACGCGAAATTCCTCTGGCTTGTGCTTGACCGTCCACTGACGGCCGTTGACGAAATACGGCTTGGTCCACGCCTCGCTGTCAACCGTGCGCGGCGCGATCACTGAAACCGATAAGCTCCCCTGCGCCGGGTATCCCGTGCGCGGGTCCATAATATGGGCGTAGGTGCGTCCCTCCGCCCGAAAGAACTTCTCGTAGGTGCCGGACGTGGACATCGACATGTCCTTCAAAAACGCCTCGGTCGCGGTCTGTCTGGGGTGCCGCGGATCCTTGATTTCCACCCGCCAACCTTTTGGCTCGGTGGGTGGAGCGCCCATCACATAGATGCTGCTGTCCGATCCGGCCACCAGGGCGATCTGGAAGCCCTGCTTCCTCAAAACATCCACCATCCGGTCCACGGCGTAGCCCTTGCCGATTCCGCCCGGGTCCAGTTCCACTCCGGCGCGGTCGAACGCTACCGTCCCGGCCGCCGGGTCCAGATGAATGTGCTGGTAACCAACCTTGGGGAGGGCGGCGGCCACTTCGGCCTTGTGCGGCAGATGGCCGGATCCCTTGTAAAACCCCCAAACCTTCATCAGCGGGCCCACCGAGATATCGAAAGCCCCTTCGCTCTCCCGGCTGTAGGAGACGCAAGCCGAGAGCAACTGGAACAGCTCCGGCGACACCTTCACGGGCTTCTCGGCCGCGTGCCGGTTGACCTCGCTCCATTCCGTGCCGGTCCTGTAATTGGAGAGCATCTCGTCGAGCCGCCGCGCCTCGTCGAAAGCGGCGTCCACGGCCGCCTCCATCTTCACCCGGTCATACCCATAAAGGACGATGGAATACGTCGCGCCCATGGCGTCGCCGCTTTCCTCGAGCCGCAGCAGTTCCGGCTCGGCCGCCGCCAGGGTCCCCGACAGAAACAAAACTACCACAAATTGTTTGAGTTTAGGGCTAATTTTCGTCATGGCCACGAGATTTTCTCGCCCGCTTCAGCAGGAATTCGAGCCGGGTGTCGGCGTCCGGGTTCTTGTCACGCTCGAAATGCAGCTCCGGAACGCGCCGCAGGCTCAGGCGCGCAGCCAGTTCGTGACGCAAATAATGACGTGCGTGTTCCAGTGCGGCCATGGATTGATCCTGTTCGCGATCGTCCCCCCGCACCACGACTTTGATGTGGGCATAGCGCGCGTCGGGGCTTACCTCGACCTGCGCCACGTCTACCGCCAGCAGCCGGGGGTCGTCCAGTTCGAAGCCGATGATCTCGGCCAGCTCCTCGCGGACCGCTTCCGAGACCCGAATTGTCCGCCGCTCATCCATAAAAACCTCAGGGGCCGGGGGCCAGGGCGGGGCACCCGCCGCTTCCGCGGGTCGGGCCGGGGGAAAACCTCCGTAGCCTGTCGCCGGCCTCTCAGTCCCAGGAAATCCCAACTCCGAGGCGCGCAGCGCCGAGCGCCATTCCCCGGCCCCGACCCGCAGAAGCGGCGGGTACCCCGCCCGGCCCCTGGCCCCTAACTCAGCCACTCCACCGTGGCTTCAACCAACTCCGCTCCCAAAAGCGCTGCCGCTTCGTCTTCCACCGATTGCAATACCTGGGCGGCGTGCGCACGGTCCGGGGAAACCGTCACCGCCGCCACCGCCGCGCGCTGCCAGAGATCCTGGTAATCGATCTCCGCCACCGCCACGTTGAACTTGTGGCGCAACCGCTCCTTCAGGCTCAGGACCACGTGGCGCTTGTCCTTGAGCGAGTGCGAATTATCGAGCCGCAGCTCCAGGGTCAGAACGCCGATTACCGCCATGTTTTCAGGCGAACACTTCGGTGGCCACACGCTCGGTCAGGAACGCCTCGATGATGTCGCCCTGCTTGAGGTCGGTGTAGTTTGCCAGCGTGATGCCGCATTCCATCCCGCTCTTGACTTCGCCCACATCGTCCTTGAACCGCCGCAGCGAGCCGATCTTTCCGGTGTACACCACGACGTTGTCGCGCAGCAGCCGCACCTCGGAATCGCGCATGATGGCGCCATCCTGCACCTGGCATCCGGCCACCGCTCCCACCTTGGAAATGCGGAATGTCTCGCGCACTTCCGCCTTGCCCTTGTAAACTTCCTTGAACACCGGTTCGAGCAGACCGGTCATGGCGCGCTTGATCTCGTCGGTGAGGTTGTAAATGATGGTGTGCAGGCGGACATCCACTTTCTCCTGCTCGGCCAGCGCCGCCGCGTTGCGCTCCGGCCGCACGTTGAACCCGATGATAATGGCGTTGGAGGTCGAGGCCAGCAGCACGTCCGATTCGTTGATGGCGCCGACTCCGGAGTGGAGCACCCGCACCTTCACCTTGTCGTTGGAGAGCTTCTGGAGCGTCTCGGTAAGCACTTCGGCCGAGCCGCCCACGTCGGTCTTGATGATAATGGGCAGTTCCGTGACTTCGCCCGCTTCCATCTGCTTGTGGAGTTGCTCGAGGGTGAGGCGGCTGGATTTGGCGAGCGCGGCTTCGCGCAGCTTCTGGTCGCGGAAGTTGACGATCTGCTTGGCCTTGGCGGTATCCGTGACCACCTGGAAATCGTCCCCGGCTTCGGGCAGCGATTCCAGGCCCAGCACTTCCACGGGCATGGAGGGCTCGGCACTGCGAATTTGCGCGCCGCGGTCGTTCTGCATGGCGCGCACCTTGCCGAACACCGCCCCGCAAATGAAGAAATCGCCCACGTGCAGGGTGCCGTTGCGCACCAGCACGGTGGCTACCGGGCCGCGCCCGCGGTCGAGCTGCGCTTCGATCACCGTGCCCATGGCGGGCCGGCCGGGGTTGGCCTTGAGATCCTGCATATCGGCTACCAGCAGGATCATCTCGAGCAGCAGGCCCAGGTTCTGCTGGGTTTTGGCGGAGACCGGCACCATCACCGTGTCGCCGCCCCAATCCTCGGCCAACAGGCCGCGGTCGGAGAGCTGCTGCTTGATCCGCTCCGGCTGCGCGCCGGGCTTGTCGATTTTGTTGATGGCCACGACGATAGGTACGTGGGCGGCCTTGGCATGGTCGATGGCCTCCAGCGTCTGCGGCATGACGCCGTCGTCGGCGGCCACCACCAGCACCACAATATCGGTGACTTTGGCGCCGCGCGCGCGCATGCGAGTGAAGGCTTCGTGGCCGGGAGTGTCGATGAAGACGATCTTGCGTCCGTTCATCTCCACGTGGTACGCGCCGATGTGCTGGGTGATGCCGCCGGCTTCGCGCCCCGCCACGTTGGTTTCGCGGATGGCGTCCAGCAGCGACGTCTTGCCATGGTCGACGTGGCCCATGATGGTGACCACGGGAGCCCGTCTTTCGAGATCCTTGGTGTCCTCGGCCTCTTCCACCGCCTGCATGGCCTCCTCTTCGTAGGTGATGGTGGCGGTGGAGGCGCCGAATTCGCGGGCCACCTCGGTGGCCAGCTTGGAATCCAGGGTCTGGTTGATGGTGGCGAAGATACCGCGGTCCAGCAGCTTCTTGATAACCAGGTTGGCTTTCACGTCGAGCTTTTCGGAAAGCTCCTTCACCGTGATGCCTTCCGAAATGGTGATGGCGCGGCTAATGGGCGGCGGGCCGGCTTCCACATGGCGCCGGGTAGGCCGCAGGATCTTCTCTTCCTCGACGCGCTCGCGCTGCTGGGGCCGGGCGCCGGGGCGCTTGTCGCCGGGGCGTCCGCGGGGCTGTTCGACCGGCGGCGCCATCCCCGGTTCGAGGCGGGCGCGCGAGGTGGGATGCTGCGGCCGTGGTCCGCCGGCGCGGGGCGCGGGCGCTCCCGGGCGGACTCCCTGCTTGGCCACCATGGGCTGGCCCGGGCGAATGGGTCCGCGATAAATCGGCTGGCCTGGAACCGGCGAGCTGACCAGGGGTTTGGGAATTCCGGGACGCGGCGAGGCAGGGCTGGGAGCAGCCCCCACAAACCCACCGCCGGCTCTCGGACTGCTCAGCTTGGCCACCAGATCGGGACGCGGCGGTACGACTGGCCTTGCCGCGGGCTGGCCTGCCAGCGGGCGGGACGCAGAGGGCGCCCCAGGCCCAGGGGCGGCGTGGAATTCTCCGGACCCGGCTGCCGCCGGTGCGCGCGATCCCTCGGGGCGCTGGCGCGGTGGCATGGTCGGGCGTGGCGGCAAAGGGGCGGACGGGCGCAAGCCTTCGCCCGCTCCCCCAGAACTTCCCGCCGGGAACGGCTGGCGCGGGCCGGAAAGAATCTGGCCCGGTCTCGGCGCTGGGCCCAAGTGGCTCACCGCGGGACCCGGCAGCGGCTTGGCTGAAGGAGGAACGGGACGGCCGGGCGCGACCACGGCCGCCGGGGGTGTCGGGGGTGCCGGCGCCGCGTGCGGCGCGGGTTGCACGGTTGGCGCGCTTGGTACGGTTGGCGCGGGGCGAGGCGCCCCCACCACCGGAGGATGAATCGGACGTCCGCCCGCCAGGGGCGGCCGGACAGGCGCCGTCGGCGCGGCCGGTGTCTCGGCAAGCGGTCTTTCGACGGCCGGCCTGGTTTCCGCCTCGACCGGGACCGCGGGTCCCACTTGCGGCGCCGCTACCGGAGACGGTTCGGGTGCGCCGGGGGGGCCGGCATCCTCCTCCGGCGGCGCTTCCTCCGCCTCCGAGGGCTCCAACTCCGGCACCTCAAACCCATACAGGCGGCGCAGCTTGATCGCCACGTCCTCATCGATTGAGCTGGAGTGCGTTTTCTTCTCCTGGACGCCCAATTCGGGGAGCCGGTCCAGTATCTCGTGAGCCTTGACTTCCAACTCCCGCGCCAGCTCGTTGATTCGAATCTTCTTCATAGACAGAACAATCTGCTTCTACCTGCCGGGGCGCTCCTAATTGTCGCGACCTGGGGCGTCCCCATCCGGCCCGGCGTCGTCACCGGGCGCGGCGTCCTCTGGGCCGGTTCCTTCGGACTGATTGTGAGTGGGGGAACCCGCGTCCACTATGGTAGCAAACTGCTCCGGGGTTTCCTCGGTTTCGGCCAGCTCCGAAGGAGCTTCTTCGGGTTCTGGAGCCGGGCTTGGCTCCGCCTCGCCGGCGGATGGGATCTCCTCGTCGGCGACGGCCTTCGCCTCGACGGCTTCTTCTACCGCTGGTTCCGCCTCGCCTTGGCCCTGTTCTTCGAACTGGCTGTAGTAGGCGTTCACCGCCGCCTGGATCTTCTCCACCATTTCGGAGCCGATGCCGGCGATTTCCTCGAGCTGCTCGGGTGTCATGCCGCCCAGCTTCTCAATGGTGCCAACGCCGTTCCCCAGCAGTGTCTCGAGAAGCGCGTCGGGCAGGCCGTAGTCCACCAGCACGGAAACCGGCGCGCCCGGCGCCACCAGCGCGGCCATCTGCGATTCCACTTCCTGCCGCTTCTCTTCCTCGCTCTTGATATCGATTCTCCAGGTGAGCAGCTTGGCCGCCAGGCGCACGTTCTGCCCCTTCTTGCCGATGGCCAGCGAGAGCTGCGAATCGTCCACGATCACTTCCATGTGTTTGTCCACCGCATCGAGGATGGTGATGCGGCTCACCTTCGCCGGGCTCAGCGCATGGGTGGCGAACGTCACCGGGTCGTCGGAGTACTCGATGATGTCGATCTTTTCGCCGCGCAGCTCGCGGATGATGGATTGCACGCGCATTCCCTTCATGCCCACGCATGCGCCCACGCTATCCACGTCGCGGTCGCGGCTCTGGACGGCGATCTTGGTGCGCTCGCCAGCTTCCCTCGCGCATCCCTTGATGGTCACCGTGCCGTCGTAAATCTCGGGAACTTCCTGCTCGAACAGGCGCATCACCAGCTCCGGCGCGGCGCGCGACACCACCACGCCGGGACCTTTGCTGGCCTTGTCCACCAGCCGGATCACGCACCGCACGCGGTCGCCCACACTGTAGCTTTCCAGGCGCGACTGCTCCTTCTTGGCCAGCTTGGCTTCGGTCTTGCCCAGGTCCAGAACGTAATCCGGACCCTCCACGCGCTTGATGGTGCAGTTCACCAGTTCGCCCGTGCGCCCGGAGTATTCCTGGTACACGGTTTCCCGCTCGGCTTCCCGGACTTTCTGGAAAATCACCTGCTTGGCGGTTTGCGCCGAAATACGGCCCAGCGCTTCGGTGCTCTTCTGGATGCGAATTTCGGAACCGATTTCGGCCTGCGGCTGGATGCGCTTCGCCTCGGCCAGCGTCATTTCGTGTACCGGGTCTTCGACCGACTCCACCGCCTTCTTCACGGCGTAGAGCTGGATGGCCCCGGTCTTGGGATCCATCTCGGCGATATAGTCTTCGTTGGTGCGGTAGTGTTTACGGGCGGCGATCAGCATGGCATCCCTGACAGCGTCCAGGACGATCTGCGGATCGATGCCTTTTTCCTTGCTCAGTATTTCGATGGACTGAAAAATCGTTTCCAAAGTACCCTCGTTGTTCTAATTCCGTTTCTGGCTGTTTCTCTCTCCGGTGGGCTTACCACTCGAACTTCAGATTGGCCTTCTGGATCTGTTCGAGCGGGATCTGCAAGATTGTCCCCGTTTCGGTTTCCAGCGCGACGGTATCGTCGGCGAGGCCGGCCAGCGTGCCTTCCCAGTTGCGCCGGCCGTCGCGCGGCTCCCGGAGAGCGATTCTGGCTTTCTTGCCCTGGAACCGCCGATAATCCTCGGGCTTGAGGAGCTTGCGTTCCACCCCGGGGGAACTGACTTCGAGCGTGTAACGCCCGCCCGGAACCACGTCTTCGACGTCCAGGATGGTGCCCACCTGTTGCGAGACCAACTCGCAATCGCCGTGGGTGACACCGGCAGGCTTGTCGATCGAGATGCGCACGAAACGCTGATTCCCCCCGCCCTTGACCTCCACCTCGACCACTTCCAGGCCTTCCGGCTGCGCCACCCGTTGGGCGATTTCCTCGATTTTGGCCGCCACTGGTTCCGACATTGCCGCTCAGTCGAAAATCCAACAAAAAAGTGGGCTTTCGCCCACTCTCAGGGTTCGACACTCAAATGTCATTGTAGCGTGTTTAGGGGCGCAAGGGGAAGGGGCAATTGGGGGCAGGCAATTGGGGGCAATTGGGCTGCCGATTCTCCTTGACAACGCTCCACTTCTTCGTATAATGCATCGTGAATATTGTATCGGACCAGGAAGTCCGAAATACAAGTTGGAGATTACGGAAATCGAATGCGTCTGCACATTTTGACGATGTCCGCCTGTGCGGCCCTAGCCCTGTCTAGTGCCGTGTGGGCGCAAGAGACCAGAGGTTCCATCGAGGGCCGCGCGACCGACCCTTCCGGAGCTGTCCTGGTCGGCGCTGGCGTCCGCGTCGCTAACACCGCAACGGGGAGTGTCAACGAGCTGAAGACCAATGAAAGAGGAGACTACGTCGCTCCCTACCTGACTCCCGGTCCCTACAAACTGGAGGTCCAGGCTGCCGGCTTCGTGAAATACGAACGCGACGGCCTCCAGGTCGACGTCGGCCGCCGTGGGGAAGTCGACGTGACCATGACCGTCGGCCAGAGCACCGAGTCCGTGTTGGTGACCGCGGAGGCGTCCCAGTTGGAAACCGAAGCGGCGACCCGCGCCACAATGGTGGAATCGCATCAGGTAGCCGATCTGCCGACTTCCAACGGCAACCCGTACATGCTCCTAAACCTGGTGCCGGGCGCGAGTAGCGCGCGTTTCGACATGCGGACCGGGGATCGTCCGTTCGATCCCAGCTTTCTGATCTCGTTTGCGATGGATGGAACCCGGGCCAACCGCAACGACCTCACCTTGGACGGCGTCCCGGTGACCGGCACCAATGGCGGCGGCAACAATGTGATCGCCACCTGGGTGCCGCCAACCGACACGGTGGCCGAGTTCAAGGTTCAAACCGCGATTCCCCGCCATCAATATCGATGGCATGAGCGGCAGTTACAATGCCGGCCAGTTTCGCCCGGCTGAAACCCGCAGTTTTCAGGCCAACTTCTCGAAGCTCAAGGGGGCTCACAATATCGAGTTTGGACTGGAATGGCGCGAGTATCGCGAGCAGTACTACGGGAACACACCCGCGCAAGCCGGAACGTTCAACTTCATCCGCGGGGATTTCTTGAATGCTTTCAACCAGCACTCTTTCGCGACGCCGGATATGAGCCCGTACGATGGAGCGAATTTCGGCACCATCTCCACGCTCCGAAGTCAGCCGCGCAAAATCACGCTGACGGCGAAATTGACGTTCTAGTGGTCTGCGGCAAGCGGAGTAACGAGTATGCACTTGGCTGTGGGGCAGCCAATCGTGGCTGCCGCCGGCTTTCAGCCGCGACCGCCGCTGCGAAGACTTGAGCACGACGCGAAAAGGCCGCCTAAAAGCAAATCTCTCGCGTGCCGCGGGTCCATACGGGAGAGGAACTTGGCGTTGATGAGGCGTCGTGGCAGAGAAGAAAAGCCTGC